>Ga0181520_10000200_pt1 | contig 126648 bp, 115 predicted proteins | sample PEATcosm2014_Bin_29_FD_132451 | JGI IMG/M metagenome (GOLD analysis project Ga0181520, IMG submission 132451) | Peatland microbial communities from MTU Mesocosm Facility, Houghton, MI, USA - PEATcosm2014_Bin02_30_metaG | ecosystem: Environmental > Terrestrial > Soil > Wetlands > Peat | place... | reverse complement strand
TCCATCACACTGCTCGTTTTCCAGCCCATAATGACGTTGTAATCAAACGCCCATGGGCTTGTGCAGTGTCAACCATGCCCCCGGTCCAATCTGTCAGGAATGCGCCCGGTCCGTACCTTTTCGGGTACCCCCTACCCCCCCTCCTATATTTATTTTGACCCCCAAAATCTTGCCGATAATTACAGCATAAAAATCCCCTTCCAGACCTTCGCCGTTCCATAACTCCTTCGTTGTGAGAATCTTGACTCAATCATGTTTGTTAATTTGATCTCAACGCAAAAAGCCTGTCCGTATCATTTGGTGATACGAACAGGCTGATAGGCTGAAATGCTCATTTGACAACTAACAATCACAGCAAGGCGACGGATGACTTGCTGTCTTTGATTGCCTGCTTTCAACTGAAAGCTGATAGCCGCTTTACCGGTTCTTGGCGACTTCCTCTACAGTGACAGGATCGAGGAACGGCATCTGCGCGCGCAACTCCTTGCCGACGATCTCGACCGGATGCTTCGCCTCAGCTTCGCGGAAGGCCATGAACTCCTTGCGGCCGGAGTTCTGATCGGCGAGGAAGCGCTTGGCAAAGCTGCCATCCTGGATTTCCTTGAGGATCTGGCGCATCGCTTTGCGGCTCTCGTCGTTGATAACGCGCGGCCCGCTGACGTAATCGCCCCATTCAGCGGTGTCCGAAATCGAGTAGCGCATATAAGCCAGCCCGCCGCGATAGATCAAGTCAACGATCAGCTTCAGCTCATGCAGCACCTCGAAGTAGGCGCTCTCCGGCTGATAGCCGGCTTCGGTCAGCGTCTCATAGCCCGCTTTGATTAGCGCGCTCACGCCGCCGCAGAGCACCGCCTGCTCGCCGAAGAGATCGGTCTCGGTCTCTTCCTTGAAGGTCGTCTCCAGCACTCCGGCGCGCGTTCCGCCGATGCCCTTCAGGTAGCTGAGGCAGAGCGCGTGAGCCTTGCCCGTCGCGTCCTGATGCACGGCGATGAGGCAGGGCACGCCGCCGCCTTCGGTGAAGACCTCGCGCACTCGATGGCCGGGTGACTTAGGCGCCGCCATGCCGACGTCAACTCCCGCAGGCGGAACGATAGTCTTGTAATGAATGTTGAAGCCGTGCGCGAACATCAGCAGCTTGCCCGCCGCCAGGTTCGGCCCAATCTCTTCGGCATACAACTTGGCCGCCGTCTGATCGGGAACCAGCACCATCACCACGTCAGCCCACTTGGTCGCCTCGGCAACTGTGGTAACTTCCAACCCGGCCTTCTGCGCTTTGGCGATGGACTTCGAGTTAGCCGCCAGGCCCACTTTTACGTGGACTCCTGAATCCTTGAGGTTGAGTGCGTGAGCGTGACCCTGAGAGCCATAACCAATGATTGCTACCTTCTTGGCCTGAATCAGGGATAAGTCGGCATCGTGATCGTAATAAGTCTTCGCCATGATTTTTCCTTTTCTTTCCTGGTTAATTTTGATTCGAATCGATTTTGAACCATCTGATGCTTTGAAGCGTACGGGCTGGTAGGTCGGGGTTTTAACCCCGACAAATCAACTTAACAAATTACTGGGCTTTAGCCCCTGAGGGAATCTAAACTTATTCCAACTCAGCCACGCCTTCTTCTACGCTCTCAACCGCGGACTCATCCTCGCCTGCGCTCATCGCCTTCAGCACGCCGCTGGTGTGATGTCCGCGACGCATCGTCAGCTTGCCACTGCGGCAGATTTCCAGCACGCGCTCCTCGCCTTCGTTGAGCACCTGGATCAACCCTTCGATTTTGCTTTCCACTCCCGTCATCTCGATGGTCAGCGACTCCGGCGCCAGGTCCACAACGCGCGCGCGAAAAACCTCCACCAGCTCGAAGACCTGCGAACGAGTGCGCGGCGTGGCGGCCACTTTGATCAGCGCCAGTTCGCGCGTCACCGACGGCGCTTGCGCAATGTCGTCCACATCGACGACATTCTCCAGTTTATACAGGCTGGCCTGGATGCGATGGCCGGCCTCAGCCGAGGCCTCGCAGACCACGGTCATGCGCGACAGTCCGGCCCGCTCGCTGCGGCCCACCGTGAGCGAGTGAATGTTGATGTTCAAGCGGCGAAACAGCGATGCCACGCGCGTCAGCACGCCTGGCCGGTCTTCAACGTAAGCAACAAATGTGTGCAGCATGATAAGTCTCTCCAAGTGACCGATTCACTTTTTCACTCTTTCACTTCTTCACTGTCTTACTTATCGTCCAGCGATTCTTCCAGCGGGTCTTTGCCACCCGGCCTGCGTATCATCTCGTGCAATGCGCTCCCGGCGGGAATCATTGGATAAACTGAGTCTTCCTTCTCGACCTTGAAGTTGATCAGAAAAGCTCCAGGCGCGGAGCGAGCTTCTTTGACGGCAGATTCAACTTCGGCGCGAGTGCTAACAGTGAGTCCTGCTATGCCGTGCGCGTCAGCCAGTTTGACAAAGTCGGGCGATACCATCGGCGTAGCTTCGTAATTGCGCTCGTAGAAAAACTCCTGCCACTGGCGCACCATGCCGAGATAGCCGTTGTTGATTACGGCGATGTTGATCTTGATCTTCTCCTGCGCAATGGTCGCCAGTTCCGCAGCAGTCATCTGGAAGCCACCATCGCCGGCGATCACCCAGACCTCTTTCTCAGGGCAAGCAAACTTAGCGCCGATGGCCGCAGGCAGCGCGAAACCCATGGTGCCGAGTCCGCCTGATGTAATCAGTGTGCGCGGCTGCTCGTGGTGGTAGTACTGCGCCTCCCACATCTGATGCTGGCCCACGTCGGTCACGACGATAGCGTTGCCGCCAGTCATGCGCCATAGGTCGTGCATCACGTGCGCTGCGTAAAGGTGGCCGCTGTCGGGCAGGTTCTTAATGTCGCGCACCGCCGAATCACCCTTCATTGTCGCGATCTTCTTGAGCCACTCCAAGCCGTCGCGCCCGCTGATCTGTGGCAGCAAACTTTCCAGCACCTCGCGCAAATCGCCGATCAGGCCCACATCGACCTTGATAATTTTGTTGACCTCGGCGGGATCGACTTCAATGTGAATCTTTTTCGCTTTAATCGCGTAAGTCGAAACGCTTCCCGTCACGCGATCATCGAATCTCATGCCGCAGGCGATCAGCAGGTCCGCGTCTTGAATCGCGTGATTGACCCACGACTCTCCGTGCATTCCCATCATGCCCAGATTGAGTGCGTGCGAGGCAGGGAATGCGCCCAGACCCAGCAGCGTAAGCGCAACGGGAACCTGCGCGCGCTCGGCCAGCGTACGTACCTGCTCCTCGGCACCGGACTCAATGACACCATGTCCGGCAAGAATCACAGGCCGCTTGGCGTTGCGAATCAACTCCGCCGCCTGCGCTAATCCTGACTCTTCTACTTTGCGCATCGGATGCGGACGAACTGCGCGCGGCTTGGCTGCTTCAAAGTCGAAGATTGCCGTTGCTTGTTGCGCATCTTTGGTGATGTCAACCAGCACCGGACCGGGGCGCGCGGATTTCGCGATCTGAAACGCAGAGCGTATTGCAGGCGCAATATCTTCAGTGCGACTAACCAGGAAGTTATGTTTAGTTACCGGCAAAGTTATGCCGGTAATATCCACTTCCTGGAAAGCATCCGAACCAAGAACCTTGCTGGAAACATTGCCGGTAATGCAGACAATCGGAATCGAGTCCAGCATCGCCGTGGCAATGCCAGTTACTAAGTTAGTAGCTCCAGGTCCGCTAGTGGCAAGCGCCACGCCCACCTTGCCCGATGCGCGCGCGTAGCCGTCGGCCATATGCGCCGCGCCCTGCTCGTGTCTCACCAGCGTGTGATGAATGGGAAACTTGCGCAGCGCGTCGTATACAGGGAGAATTGCTCCGCCCGGATAGCCGAAGACGTCTGTGACGCCTTCAGCGACCAGCGTAGCCCACACTATCTCTGCGCCGGTCAGGCGGGTGGGTATAATACTCGTTGCTTGCTTGTTGGCGTCGTTTCCCATGAATAACTCCTTTTAAGTTGCTAGCTCTGTTAACGGCTAACTGACTAGCGTGTGTTTCAAAAATGCCTTAGGTCTCTCTGTTGCAATTCCTCAGGGGCTAAAGCCCGACTTTTTTTCCGTCATTTCGGCACGACTGAAGTCGTGCCCTTTCAAAGCAGGTTGCGCCCAGTAACTGATCTCTGATCCCTGCCCCCTGCACTTACGTCGTTGCGCCTTCTGACGCGCTTGTGACTCGATCCACATACTTGCGAAAGACTCCGCGCGGCCAACGCAGCGCTGGCGGCTTGAATCCCTTCAGCCGCTTTGCCATCTCCTCGTCGCTGATCTCTACGTCGAGTTTGCGATTCTTGATGTCGAAGCTGATGATGTCGCCCTCGCGCACTGCGGCGATAGGTCCGCCGACAAATGCTTCGGGAGCAACGTGCCCAGCAGTAAAGCCGCGCGTGGCGCCGCTGAAACGCCCATCGGTGAGAAGAGCAACGGTTGGGCTGAGTTCGGGATTGCCGCTGACGGCCGCCGTCACTTGCAGCATCTCGCGCATTCCCGGCCCGCCCTTCGGGCCTTCGTAACGAATCACCAGCACATCATTCGGCTTGATCTTGCCGGTCTGCACGGCGGCGAAGCAGTCATCCTCGCAATCGAAGACGCGCGCCGGTCCGCGATGCGAATAGCGATCCGCCGCAGCTATCTTCATCACGCAACCTTCGGGCGCGAGATTGCCCTTGAGAATCACCAGGCCGCCATTGGGCTTGATGGGCTTCTCGAAAGTGCCGATGACTTCCTGTCCCGGAGTCTCTTTGGAGAGCGCGGCCTCTTCGGCCAGCGTCTTGCCGCTAATGGTGAGCGTAGAGCCGTCGGCAAACTTTGCATCGATGAGTCGCTTGGCGAGAAGTCGCGATCCGCCCGCCGCCTGATAATCCGAAGCTACAAACTTACCCGCGGGAGTGAGTGAGCAGATATAAGGTGTGCGCTTGCTGATCGCGTCGAAGTCGTCAATCGTAAGCGGAATATTCATCTCGCGCGCAATGGCCAGCAAATGCAGAACCGCATTCGTCGATCCGCCGCTGGCAGTTACGCTGGCAATTGCATTCTCGATGGATTTGCGCGTAATAATCTGCGACGGTCTGCGATTGGCGCGAACCGCGTCCATCAAAATTCGTCCAGCCTCACGCGTCGCCGCGTGTTTGTCCGCGGAAGTTGCGGGAACGCCGGAGAGTTGAATCGGCGAGATGCCGAGAATCTCTCCGCTCATCGCCATCGTGTTGGCGGTGAACTGTCCGCCGCAAGCGCCCGCGCCCGGACAAGCTTTGGCTTCGAGAGCTTCGAGTCCGGCGTCATCAATCTTTCCCGCCGCGTGCGCGCCGATGCCCTCGAAGACATCCTGAATGGTAATGTCCTTGCCGTTCAGCTTTCCCGGCGCGATGGAACCCCCGTAGAGCATCATCCCCGGAATATCGAGTCGGCAGAGCGCCATGATAATTCCGGGCATATTTTTGTCACAGCCGCCAATGCCGACGAGTCCGTCAAAAAGATTGCCGCGAGCTACTAACTCGATGCTATCGGCAATCACTTCGCGGCTCACAAGCGACGCCTTCATTCCTTGCGTACCCATGGTGATGCCGTCGGAGATGGTGATGGTGTTGAACTCCATCGGTGTGCCGCCCGCCTCGCGAATGCCTTCCTTCAGCGCCTCGGCTATCTCGCGCAGATGCACATTGCAGGTGCCGATCTCCGTCCATGTATTCGCAATGCCGATGATGGGCTTGTGCAGGTCTTCACTGCTGTAACCGACGCCGCGCAGATATGAACGGGACGCGGCCCGACTAGGTCCTTCGGTCATCGGAATACTTTGTCGCTTGCCTTCGATGGTCATTGTGCTCTCTTCGTTCGTTAGCCGTAAGCTATCAGCCGTCAGCTTTCAGCTTGTTGGTATTGCGATTAACATCGTGGTTTTCAAAAATCAAGTGTCGTTTTTCGTACAGCTTGCGCTGGAGTTACTTACTTCAGCGATACGAGCTAAAAGCTGATAGCTGAAGGCTGTCTCACTTCGCTTTCAGCCAATGAGCATGGTCGTGTTTAGCTTCAAATGCGTCCAGCGCCGCAGTGTGCCGGAGTGTCAGGCCGATGTCATCCAGACCCTCAATCAGACAGAACTTTCTGAATGGGTCAACCTCAAATCTCGCCTTGAATCCCTTGCCGTCAGTTACAGTTTGTTCTTCAAGCGAGATAGTAAGTTGATAACTCGGAATTGTCTTTGCGTTGCTCATTAATTCGGCAACTTGTTCTTCATTCAGCCGAACCAAGACAATTCCATTCTTACCCGCATTCGAGAAAAAGATGTCCGCAAAAGAGGGCGCAATCACCACGCGGAAGCCGAAGTTATTCAGCGCCCACGCGGCGTGCTCGCGGCTCGATCCGCAGGCGAAGTTCTTGCCCGCAATCAAAATCTGCGCGCCCTTGTAACGCGGATCGTTGAGCACGAAGGCGGGGTCGGGAGCTCCGGCAGGCGTCTTGCGCCAATCGAAGAATAAAAACTCGCCGTAGCCGGTGCGCTCGATGCGCTTCAAAAACTGCTTGGGAATAATCTGGTCCGTGTCCACATTCGCGCGATCGAGCGGCGCGGCCAGCGAAGTAAGTGTTGTGAACTTTTCCATCAGCCTTTTACCTCCGGCGTAGCCAATTCATTTACTTTCCAGCCGCGAATATCAACAAAGTGTCCTTCAATAGCAGCTGCCGCGGCCATCTCCGGTGAAACCAGATGCGTTCGTCCGCCGCGTCCCTGGCGGCCTTCAAAGTTGCGGTTGCTGGTCGACGCGCAACGCTCGCCCGGTTGAAGAATATCGGGATTCATCGCCAGACACATCGAGCAGCCTGGCTCGCGCCAATCGAATCCCGCCTCGCGGAAGATGCGGTCCAGACCCTCTTTCTCCGCCTGCGCCTTCACTGCCTGCGAGCCGGGAACCACCATCGCGCTCACCTTCGTGCTCACCTTATAACCTGCGGCGATGCGAGCCGCTGCGCGCATATCTTCGATGCGTCCATTGGTACAGGAGCCGATGAATACGCGATCAATCGCAATCGCATTCAGCGGTGTTCCGGCCTTGATTCCCATGTAATCCAGAGCGCGTTCCAATCCCTTGCGCTCCTGTTCGGTAGCCGCGGCGGCTGGGTCGGGCACGTTGGAAGTAACCGGCGCAACCATTCCCGGACTCGTCCCCCAACTAACAAACGGAACCAGCGTTGAAGCATCGATAACTAACTCGCGATCAAACTTGGCACCCTCATCGCTGACTAACTTGCTCCACTCACTTACCGCATCATCCCACTTAGCTCCTTGCGGCGAATAGCGGCGTCCCTTGAGATAAGTGAATGTAACTTCATCCGGCGCAACCATGCCCGCGCGCGCACCGGCCTCGATGCTCATATTGCAGACCGTCATGCGGCCTTCCATCGAGAGCGAGCGAATCGCCAAGCCAGCGTACTCGATCACATAGCCCGTTGCTCCGTCGGTGCCGATCTGCCCGATGATGGCGAGAATCAAATCCTTCGCTGTCACGCCCTTCGGCAGTTCGCCTTCAACCGCGATGCGAAAGGTCTTGGGCTTCGATTGCGGCAGCGTCTGCGTGGCCAGCACGTGCTCCACTTCGCTGGTTCCCATTCCAAATGCGAGCGCGCCAAATGCACCGTGCGTCGCCGTGTGTGAGTCGCCGCAGACAATCGTCATGCCCGGCTTGGTCAGCCCAAGCTCCGGCCCGATCACGTGCACAATGCCCTGATCGCGCGAGTCCACATCGTACAGTTCGATGCCGAAGTCAGCGCAGTTCTTGCGCAGCGTAGCGATTTGCTTGGCCGCGATCTCATCGACAATGTTCAGCCGGCCAGCGATCGTCGTCGGCACATTGTGGTCCACAGTGGCGATGCAACGATCGGGCCTGCGCACCTTGCGGCCAGCCAGACGCAACCCCTCAAAGGCCTGCGGCGACGTGACCTCGTGCAGCAGTTGCAGATCGATGTACAACACGGAAGGCTCGCCCGCAGGCTCAACCACTACGTGCTGCTCCCAGACCATTTCAAATAATGTTTTTGCTTTGGCGCTCATTTGACTCCCAAATTCAAAATGGAGTGTTCGTCCCACCCTAGCCGCAAGAACAAATACGCGGCGAGGGTGGGGCACCCATATTGTTGATCTCTCGTAAAACGGACTGATTATTGTTCACTGTCCACTGTTTGCTACTTCAACATCCCTTTCACTGTCTCGCGCACCTTCGCGCCCATCTCGCGCGTTCCGAGCACGGTCAATCCCTCGGGATTGGTGCGCGCCAGGTCTTGCGTGCGGAAGCCCTGTTCCAGCACCTTGCGGACAGCCTTCACAATCGCGTCTGCTTCCGCATCCAGTCCGAAGGCGTGGCGCAGCATCATCGCACCGGTCAAAATGGTGGCCAGCGGATTGGCAATGTTCTTGTTGGCGTGCTTGGGCGCGGAGCCGTGCGCCGGCTCATACAAACCGATCTTGCCGCCGACGGTTCCCGAAGGCAGCATACCCAGCGAGCCGGTAATCACCGATGACTCGTCGGTGAGAATGTCGCCGAAGGTGTTTTCCGTCACGATCACATCGAAGTCGCGCGGACGCTTCATCAGGTGCATCGACATGGCGTCGACGAACTGGTGCTCCAGCGTCACATCGGGAAACTCCTTGCCCACCTCGGTCACAGCGTCGCGCCAAAGCTGCGAGACTTCAAGCACGTTGGCCTTGTCCACGCTGGTGACCAGTTTGCGGCGCTTCTGCGCCAACTGAAACGCGACACGAGCCACGCGAACCACTTCCTCGCGCTTGTAGATCATGGTGTTGAAGCCCACGCCCTTTTCCTTGTCCCAGCCGCGTGGCTGACCATAGTAGAGGCCGCCAAGCAGTTCGCGGACAAACATGATATCCGTGCCGTCGATGATCTCAGGACGCAACGGACTGTTGACCGTCAGTTCCTTGAATGCAAAGACGGGGCGCAGATTGGCAAAGCCGCCCAGTGCCGCGCGCAGTCCGAGCAGGCCGGCCTCGGGGCGCTGGCTTGGTGTCAGCGAATTGAACTTGTCGTCGCCCACCGCGCCTAAAAAAACAGCTTGCGAGTCGAGTGCAGCGGCAACGGTGTCGGGAGGCAGAGGCGTTCCATCCTGCTCGATGGCCACACCGCCAATGCGCTTGGTATTCAACTCCAGCGTGTGACCAGCGGCGGCCGCAACCTCTTGCAACACGCCGATGGCTTCCGCGGTGATTTCCGGGCCAATGCCGTCTCCGGGAGTGACCAAAACTTTCGGCTTCATTCTTACTCTCATTATTCTTCGATTGTAGAGGGTGATCCTGTTTGACTGCTAATTCGTTAATCAATCCAATTCCGAGACGGGTTCGCGGCGCTTATCGCGAATCTGATCCGGCAAAAGGCTTACAAGGTCATAGTCGTAGATGTTTTTCTTGCGGTCTGCCAGCGCCACAAATCGGTAGTAGGTGTGCTGCAACTCATCGCGCGTCAGCGAGTAGCCCAACTGCTCCAGCCGGTTGCGCAGCGCCGCGCGTCCCGAGTGCTTGCCCAGCACCAGATGATTGTGCGCCACGCCCACCAGCGCCGGAGTCATGATCTCGTAGCAGAGTGGGTTGGCCAGCATCCCATGCTGATGAATACCGGACTCATGCGCAAAGGCGTTGTCGCCCACAATCGCCTTGTTCGGCGATGGGCGGAAGGTGATCAACTGTCCCAGCACCTGGCTCGTGGGATACAGCTGATTCAGATTAAGTCCCGAAGTGACGCCATAACGGTCGCCGCGCACATAAAGCGCCGCGGCAATCTCTTCCAGCGCCGCATTGCCGGCCCGTTCGCCGATGCCGTTGATCGTGCACTCCACCTGCCGCGCGCCCGCTGCAATTGAGGCCAGCGAGTTGGCCACGGCCAATCCCAGATCGTCGTGGCAATGCGAAGAGAGGATGATTCCCAGCTCGTCGATTGCAGGAACGCGCTCGCGCACTTCGCGGAAGAGTTGTCCGTAATCCTCCGGCGTCGAGTAGCCCACCGTGTCGGGCATATTGATTGTTGTCGCGCCGGCCTCAATGGCGATGCGCACCATCTCCACCAGAAAATTGCGATCCGAACGCGTCGCATCCTCCGGCGAAAACTCCACGTCGTCGGCCAGCGAGCGCGCCAGCCGCACCGATTCGCCGGTCTGATCCAGCGCCTCCTGGCGGCTTATCTTCAGCTTGTACTCCAGATGCAGATCGCTCGACGCCAGAAAAACATGGATGCGGGCGCGCTCGGCAAACTGCAATGCGCGCGCGGCCATTTCGATGTCTTCCTTCTTGGCGCGGGCCAGCGACGCGATGCGCGGCTTGCGAATTGCCTGCGTGATCGTGGCGATAGCCGCGAAGTCGCCCTCCGAAGCCATTGCAAAACCGGCCTCGATGATGTCCACGCCCAGGTCTTCCAGCGCATGGGCCATCGTCAGCTTTTCCTGCGTGGTCATCGAGCAGCCCGGCGATTGCTCGCCGTCGCGCAGCGTGGTGTCGAAGAAAAATACCTGATTCCCGGGCTTGTTCGTATCTGCCATGAGTACCTCTGCTGATTATTGCTATTCTCTCGCATCGAGGTTATATAACGCAAAGTTATAATTGTTTGATATACGATTAGATTTGGTTATACTGTTCACTGCCATGGAACTTCATCAACTCGAAACCTTTCTCGCCGTCGCCGAGGAGCGCAGCTTCTCCCGCGCGGCCCTGCGCCTGCATCGCACCCAGCCCGCCGTCAGCCAGGTCATCCGCAAGCTGGAGGCGTCGGTGGGCGAGACGCTCTTTGACCGCGCCGCCCGCGACGGCTCCCTCACCGCTGCCGGAGTGCTCTTGCGCGACTACGCACTCCGCCTGCTCGCCCTGCGCCGCGAAGCAGCCAGCGCCCTCGGCGAACTCAAGAGCCTAGAGAGCGGCCGCCTGCAACTGGCTGCCAACGAGTACACCACGCTGTATCTGCTTCCGGCCATCGACCGCTTCCGCCGCGAGTTTCCTCACATCACCGTCACCGTGCATCGTATGTTGGCCTCGCATATTCCCGACGAGCTGAACCTGCGCACCTTCGAGTTGGGCATGATCTCCTTTCATCCCGACCCCGCGCACTTCCGCTCCATCGCCGTTTACAACGACAGCCTCGCCTTCATCGTCAGTCCCAGCCATCCGCTGGCCGGAGCAAAACACGTCACCATCAGCCGTCTCGGCAAAGAGCTTTTCATCGCGCACAACGTCGCTTCGCCTCTGCGCAAAAAGGTGATCGAGGCCTTCCAGCGCCACCGCACACCTCTCAACATGGGCATCGAGTTGCCCACCATCGAGGCCATCAAGCGCTTTGTTGCAATGGGCAACGGTGTCGCGCTGGTCCCTCATCTGACCGTTGCGCAAGAGCTGCAAAGCGGCGCTCTGGTGCGCGTTCCTGTTGATGATCTGGAGGTCAAGCGCATCCTGCGCCTCGTCCATCGACGTCAGGCCACGCTCTCTTACGCCGCCCGTGCCTTTCTGCGCACCGTCCGCGCGCTGGCTCAGGAGCAAGGTCCGCCCTTCTATTACCAGGTCGAGCGGACGGGGTAAATACTCACCTCTGAAACTTAATTCCGGCTGCTTCCCATCTTTCATCAGGCGTCTTGAATATTTTCGACCTTGCGATCTTGTTCAATCGCTCATCCTCCTCAAGTGTGATCACAGCGAGCTTCCAGAATCTCTTGATCAACCTTGTCATGGTCTTTGAATTCAGCTTCTCTTTTTGGTAAAGGTCTAAAACCATCAGAGCGAAACCCCTCCGTGGAGTGCCATGCTCGACCCTGAAATGCTCTCTTGGCTTTGCATTAGGAGTACTGCGTCGAATACTTCTTGCGTTAATAGACCATAAAGCAACCTGATCAACGTGATGAGGCGTAACACTGCCTCCCTTATGCATCTTTGCGTACATATCAGCAAACAATTCTAATGTTCGGATCGCCATATTCATTGTCACACCCTCTTCACGCATCTCTAAGACATGCTTGCAGGCAAGCGACAATTGTTCAATCGTTAATGCGTTCTTTGACAATTTATTGTCGATTCGGGGCATGGCGAAAGCATAGCAGAATCCGTTCTATTGAGAATCTCAGAGATGAGCAAAAGCAAAAGGGAGGAAGCCGAAGCTTCCTCCCATCTTATTCAGCTAAATCAGCATCACTTAGTCGTTGTAGTTCAGGCTCTCCAGCCCAAGGTAAGCAGCGCCGCCGCCTAACTCTTCTTCAATGCGCAGCAACTGGTTGTATTTGGCGATGCGGTCAGTGCGGCTGCACGATCCGGTCTTGATCTGGCCCACGCCAGTGGCTACGGCGAGGTCAGCAATAAAGGTATCCTCGCTCTCGCCGGAGCGGTGACTCATCACCGAGGTGTAGCCGTAGCGGCGGCCCAGATCGATTGCTTCCAGCGTCTCGGTCAGCGTGCCGATCTGGTTTACCTTGATCAGAATCGAGTTGGCAACGCCCTCTTCAATGCCGCGCTGCAAACGCTTGGTGTTGGTGACGAACAGATCATCGCCCACCAACTGAATCCGCCCGCCCAGCTTGTCGGTCAGTTTCTTCCATCCCGCCCAATCGTCCTCGGCAAGGCCGTCTTCAATGGAAACAATTGGATACTGGCGGCTCCAATTATCCCAGTAAGCCACCATCTCCTCGCTGGTGTGCTCGCTCTTGTCGCTCTTCTTGAAGACGTATTTACCCGTCTCCTTGTCGTAGAACTCGCTCGACGCCGGATCCAGCGCAATGGCAATCTGCTCACCGGGTTTGTATCCGGCCAGCTCAATCGCTTCAAGGATCAATTCAATCGCTTCGCTGTTGGACTTGAGCGAAGGCGCAAAACCGCCCTCGTCGCCGACGGCCGTGTTGTAGCCCTTCTTCTTCAGTACGCCCTTCAGCGTATGGAAGGTCTCCGCGGACCAGCGCAGCGCCTCGCTGAATCGCTCCGCGCCCACCGGCATAATCATGAACTCCTGAAAGTCCACATTGCTGTCGGCGTGCGCTCCGCCATTCAGCACATTCAGCATCGGCGTCGGCAGAATGCTCGCATTCACACCGCCCAGATAGCGATACAGCGGAATCTCCAGCGTCTGCGCCACGGCCCGCGCCGAGGCCAGCGAAACCGCCAGAATCGCATTCGCGCCCAGCTTGCCTTTATTCGGCGTGCCGTCCAGCGCAATCATCGTCTGGTCAAGCAGCCGCTGGTTCATCGCGTCCATGCCTTCCAGCTCGGGCGCAATCACACTCTCCACATTCTCCACGGCTTGCAAAACGCCCTTGCCCAGATAGTGGCTCTTATCGCCGTCGCGCAGCTCCACCGCTTCATGCTCGCCGGTGGAAGCGCCCGAGGGCACAATGGCGCGGCCCAGCGCGCCGCTCTCCAGGATGACGTCCGCTTCCACAGTCGGATTGCCGCGCGAGTCCAGTACCTCGCGGGCGCGGATGGCAACTATCTCAGTCATATCGGTCCTCATGATGCGGTGTTGAAGCCGGGCATTCAATTGCGGACGGCGATCCACGTCAAGAGCTTCTCCGGCGGCGCTTTGTATCGTCTTCAGAAGCTCCTGCACCTGCGCGATCCCTCTCCGTCCAAGGCAAAACCGGGGTTTGGTCTCCCGATTGGATTCTAGCAAACCGAGGCACAATGAAGAATTAACTGCTGTTCACATCAGGCAAATTGTTGCCATCATGGGAAATGTGCCAGAGTGGGTTATCTATATTGATACGTGCCCTGCAAGGCACCCCATCTCCACTCACGACTTCGCCTGCTCCCAATCACAGTTAGCATTAAATTGGATAAGCTGCCGCCTCGGCAGGCGGGCGTGCGACGCTTCCCCTTCGGAGGAGTCTAAATAGATGAGCGATTCCCCGCCCGCGCCACAAAAAGGAGACTTGGATGAATCGGCTGACTCTTGTATGCGCCTTATTGTTGATGGCCCCTGCCGGCCTGCGAGCGCAGGATGCAGGCCCTTACCAGGGAGTTTCAACGCCACCTTACGAAGACAGCGTCATCACCACGCCCAGCGCCAAGCCTCCAGCCAGTCATCCAGCCGCGCCCGCGCAGAATCATTCCCCGTATCAGTCGCAGCCCCAAATCCAGTCCCAAATCCACTCCCAGCCCGCCTACGCCACTACCGCTGATCCCGATAGCGGGATCGTCGGCCTCGCGTCAAATACTCCAGCGCCGGAAGAGCCATCGTTGTCCCCGCGCAATCGCCCCTACGATCCCGACGGCGACATCGTGCATCCACGCCCCTTGCGCCCCGGCGAACTTCCCGAAGGCGCAACCATTCGCGTCGAATTGCTCGATCAGCTCTCCACCTCAAGCAGCGAGCGAGGCCAAGCCTTCCGCTGCCGCGTAGCTTCGGATGTCTTGCAGGGCGGCCATGTACTGATTCCCGCTGGAGCCGAAATTGACGGTCGCATCGCCGAGGTCTCCACCGGCCACGCCGGCGGTCGCGGCTCCATGCTCTTGCAACCGGAGACGGTCATCCTCGCCAACGGCGCGCGCTATCGCCTCCACGCCTACATCACAGGAACCCCTGGTTCGCCCACTAAAGTCGGCAGCGAAGGCCGCATCCTGCCCGCCTCCCGCATCAAGCGCGACTCCATCGAATACGGCGGAGCGGTCGGCGCGGGCACAGTTACGGGAGCCATCGTCGGAGGCCCGGTCGGAGCCGTCGCAGGCGGCATCATCGGAGCCGGCGTCATCTCCACTCATTTGATCGTCAGTCATCCCCAGGCCACGCTCGAGCCGGGTACAGTCCTGCTCTTCACCCTCACCAAGCCGCTGCAATTGTCTCCCGATGGCAACAGCGGAGAATGATCTTCCATCACCGCTCGGCCACCAAATCCAGCAGCTCAAAGAACTCCGGAAAGCTGATGGCTGCCGATTCCGCGCCCTGAATCCGCGTCTCTCCTTCGGCGCGCAATGCGGCGACGCTAAAGGCCATCGCGATGCGGTGATCATTGCCGGAATCAATCGTCGCTCCGTGAAGCGTTTGCCCGCCTGGAACGTCGAGCCCGTCCTCGAACTCCGCAACTTCGGCACCCATCGCGCGCAGATTCTTGACGACCAAAGCAATCCGATCTGACTCCTTCACGCGCAGCTCTTTGGCGTCGCGTATGCGAATACCGCCGCGAGTGAAGGGACCAATCGCGGCCAGCACAGGCAGCTCGTCGATCAGTTGCGCGGCCAGCGCGCCGCTGATCTCTGCCGTCCCCAGCCCCTCCGCCGGAGCCGTAATCCGCACAGTGCCGACTAACTCGGCGTTCTTCTCTTCGAGGTCAAGCACGCTGATCTTCGCGCCCAGCGCCGTCAGCACATCGAGCAATCCAGCGCGCGTAGGGTTCATGCCCAGCGCATCCAGTACCAGATTGGAGCCGGGAAACAACGCCGCCGCGCAGAGAAAAAACGCCGCCGAAGAAATGTCGCCGGGTACTGCGGCTTCAATAGCGTGCAGCTTCTGCGGCCCAGAAATCGAAACTGAATCCAGCGTGCGCTCGACGGTCGCTCCGAAGGCACGCAGCGCCAGCTCGCTGTGGTCGCGTGTGCGGACGGCCTCGCGCACCGTGGTTGTGCCCACCGTCTGCAAACCGGCCAGCAGAATGCAGCTCTTCACCTGCGCGCTGGGCACCGGCATGGTGTAGTCGATGGCCGTGAGCGCGCCGCCTTCAATGGTGAGCGGCGCATGGCCTTCGGTGAGCGTCAGCCGCGCGCCCATCGCGGCCAGCGGCTTGCGAATCCGTTCCATGGGGCGCCGCGAGAGCGACTCATCGCCGACCAGCGTGAAGCTGCCGTGCTGCGGCGCGAGCAAGCCGGAGATCATGCGCATCGTCGAGCCGGAGTTGCCACAATCTAGCGGCTCGTCGCACGGCGTCACGCAGCCGCCCACGCCTGTAACTTCGACCGCGTTATTCTCAAGCCGCCGCACCTTCGCGCCCAGCGCCTCCATGCAGGCCAGGGTCGAGGCGCAATCGGCTCCGGTAGAAAAGTTAGTGAAGCGCGACACGCCTTCGGCAAATGCGGCCAGCATTCCGTAGCGGTGGCTGATGGACTTGTCTCCCGGCAAGCGCAGGCTGCCGTAGACGTTCTTTGCAGGATGGATGATGCGTTCTGTCGACAAGGTAGCTCCGAGAATAGTACATCTTCAAGTTTACAGAATGAGAGGTCGAGAAAGATTTTGACCAATATACACATGAAAATGATAGACTCAAGGAAAATTACTACTTCCAGCTGCGTGGCAGCGATTCAATGACAAACGATCCATTATGGTATGACCTCAGAAACTCCGTGTTTTCGAGGGAGTTCGCGTATGCCGAGAATTTACTTGCGGAAAATCGGCGCCTTTTCGATCTTCGCAATAGCATCGGTGAAACAGTTCTGCACTTTCTCGCTGTCGAAAACGATTTGGAAGGCGTGGAATGGCTATATGAACAAGGCTTTAGCTTGAATACGGAGAATAGGTTCGGCGAGCCAATGATCTTTGAGGTAGCCAGTGCTGGTCACAGGGAATTGTTGCTCTGGCTTTCTCAAAACGGCGCTGATATTTCACTATTGGATGCCAAACAACGAAATATCCTTGCCTATCTGCGCAGAAACCTCATCTATCTGCGCAAAAATAGCCATGAACAGCACATTCAACGAGTCGAAGAAATGACACAATTTCTGTTGGAAAATATACCTTGCCTTCAAGCAAAAGATTACACGGGTTTCTAATTACGCTGATTCGACTACCGCACTTTCAGCACAATGATCGTCTCATCATCAAAGCGCTCGTGCTCGCCTTGGAAGCGGCTTACGTCGGCGAGGATGGCGTCGGCAATCTCCTGCGCGGCTAGCTCGCGGCGGCTGCACAGCAACTCCGACAGACGCTCCTGGCCGTACATCTCGCCGGCGTCGCTCTCCGCGTCCAGAATCCCATCGGAGACAAAGACAATGACGTCTCCCGGCTGGGCGGCCAGGCTCAGTTCGTCATAACTCACATCGGGAAAAAGGCCGAGCGGAAAGCCCTCGACGCGCACCGCGGATGAGTCGCAGCCGCGGCAGAAGATGGGCTGCACCGCGCCCGAGTTGGCCACCTGCAAGCTGCGGCTCTCGTCATTCCACAGCGCAAAAAGCATGGTCACGTACTGCGACTCCAGCTTGCGTTCCTGAATGGCGTCGTTGAGCACGGAGAGCATCTCAGCCGGCGCGGGCTGCTGCTGCGCCGCTGAACGCATGATGCCGCTGACCAGCGCCGCAAAGAGCGCAGCCGGCGCGGCCTTGCCGCTCACATCGCCCAGCACGATGGCCATGCGGCCATCGCCGTACTCCACAAAATCGTAGAGGTCTCCGCCGATGGCGCGCGCGGGCAGAAAGCGCACTGCCAGCTCGGCATTGGTTAGCTTCGGCGCCGTCGTCGGCAAAAGGCGCAGTTGCACCTCGCGCGCCATAGTGAGGTCGCGCTCCAGTTGCCGCTCCTGCGTACTCACCGCCTGATAGAGCCGCGCATTTTCAATCGCGATAGCCACCTGCGCGGCCAGCGTGGTCAGCACACGCTCATGCTCTTCATTGAAGAAACCGGTGCGCGTGTGTTCCAGATCGAGCACGCCGATGATGCGCCCCTTGTGAAAGAGCGGCACAATCAGCTCCGAGCGCGTCTCCGGATTCAGCGCCACGTAACGCGGATCATTCTGTACGTCGGGCACATTCACCAGCCGCCACTCGCGCACCGCCGCGCCCACAAGGCCAGTGGTAATCGGCAGGCTGCGCAGCGGCGCATGCGCATGGCCAAAGCGCCAGACGTAGCGCGTGATCAGCATCTCGCCCTTTTCGTCCAGCAGCATGATGGTGAACATCTGGTAATCGATCAGTCGTCGCAGCAGTTGGCCGACCTTTTCCAGCAGCGGATCAAGATCGAGAATTGAAGTCAACTCGGTTGCAATCTCGTTCAGCACTGTCAGCGTCTGCGCTTGGCGTGAGACGCGCGCATAGAGCCGCGCATTTTCGATTGCCTGAGCAATGCGGGAGGCGGTTAGTGTGAGCAAGCGCAGTTGCTCGGGGCCAAAGTAGCCGAGCTTCTCGCTCTCAATGTCCATCACTCCGATCAGCCGGTTCTTCGCGATCAGCGGCACGGCCAGCTCGGAGCGCACCTCGGAATTCACCTCGACGTAAACATCGGATGTGCTCACATCATTCAGCAGCACCGGTTCGCGCGTCAGCGCTACCTGTCCCACTACGCCCTTGCCCATGGGAACGGTCAGCCGCTCCACCTGCATGGTATGGCCGATCTGGAATCTCACGCGCAATTCGCGGGTACGATCGTTGAGCAGCAATATCGCGAAGATGCGATAAGAGATCACCGCGCCTACCAACTGTGCTGTCCGCCGTAGCAGGGTCTCCAGGTCGAGCGTGGTGTTCAGCGCTTCGGCAAGCTGCATCAGATAGGCCGCATCCGCCGCTTCAACGCGAATATTCGCCGGGTCAAGATGCGCGCCAGGGGTTGACGCGCTGGCAGGGCGATAGTCGCCCTCAAGCTCGTGTTCAGGATGCGGAGGTGGTGGAGTCTCTGGCATAGGCTTAGAAGAAAATCATAGCGCATTTAGATCAACGACCGCTTCAGCCGGCTGCGAACACTCAAGATAAATCATGCTAATCTTGCTATGAAAGCCCGGTTAATTGTTTCTTCTTAATAAGCGGCATTTGCGCCGAAGTGCAGCCGCGCCGGAGGTAGGGTTCCCGCAATGTCCGAAGTTTCCGTCGATTTTTCGCAAAGCGAATTGCAACTGCAAAACAGCCCTATCGGCAGAAACGCATTACCGCTCGTTTGCGCAGTGATTGCGGCTATCCTGCTCGGCCTGGTGCTCTCAATTCTCAGGCTCAATAACGGCACTTTCATTTATTCAATGGACGATCCGTATATCGGCCTCGCGTTCAGCGACCAGATTCGCCACGGAAATTATGGAATGAATCCCGGGGTTCATGCTGCGCCTGATTCTTCGATCCTGTATCCCATCCTGCTGGCGCCAGCCTCCGGTACGCCGCTGCATCCATATCTGCCGTTGATCCTGAATACGATGGCGCTGTTCGCGACACTGGCGATTATATGGAGGTTTTTTGAGCATCTGCGCCTTGTTCAGGACACCTTCGGAATTGTTGCGCAAGCCCTGGCGCTGCTGCTGCTGGCAATTTTTCTGAATCTGATTGGCGTGGTCTTCACTGGCCTTGAGCACAACCTGCACATTATGGCGGTCGCGGCAACTGTCTACGGACTGGCGCTGTTAATGGACAAAGGCAAGATGTCACCATGGCTTCCCGCCGTGATTGTGCTGGCTCCGCTGCTGCGCTATGAGGGATTGGCGCTGAGTCTTACGGCGATTCTGGTGATTGCGCTGCGTGGACATTGGCGCACGGCACTGGGAACCTTCGCGCTCATTGTCATTTTCGTGGGCGGATTTTCAGTGTTCCTCGTTCATCTGGGGCTGCCTCCGCTGCCCAGTTCCGTTCTCACCAAGTCCGACTTCGTGGCCAAAGGTATCAGCGGAGAAGGTATGGGAATCATTCACTCAATTGGCAACAATGTATGGCACATGGCCTTTCACCCATCCGGCCTCCTGATGCTAATAATCGGCGTGGCTGCTTTAGTGCGATGCATCCGTGAGCTTCCCGTCAGACCCTGGCGCTGGAGCTCACAGGCTCTCATGGCGCTGCTCATGGTTGGCTTGGTTGGCGCTCACGCCGTCGCCGGTCAATTCGGATGGATGGATCGTTACGAAGACTATGCCATGGCGGGTACGGCATTGATCGGGATATACCTGATGCAGGGACGTATCCGCGCGGTGCTGGCTGAAAAGAAAGATCGCCTTCTCTACTTCTGTCTTGCCGCCGTTACACTGTCCGTGTTTTGCTCAAAATATATCCTTTCAACTTGGCAGGTGCCAATCGCGGCCAACAACATCTACGAGCAGCAGTTTCAGATGCATCGCTTCGTCGACGATTTCTACCGCGCGCCGGTGGCCGTCAACGATCTCGGCCTGGTCTCTTACCGCAACCCATACTTCGTTCTTGACCTGGGCGGTCTGGCGTCAGAAAAAGCTCGCATCCTCAGAGCGAATGACGACACCAGCGCTGAGGATTATCGTGCCTTCGTCGCCGGTAGCAGCGCCCATCTGGTCATTATTTACGACGAGTGGTTCGAACATCAAATTCCCGTCACTTGGATTAGAGTCGCAAGCATGGACCTGTCACGCGAGCGCGTTTCATCGTCTGAGGCGGAGGTTCAGTTTTATGCGACAGACAACGTCACCGCTAACAAACTGCGGCCGGAGCTGCAATCGTTCAGCGCGAGTTTACCGCCAGGAGTCAAGCTGACGATCTATAACCCAGCGGAACCCTAGTCCCTCGTTCTCACTCCGCTCCCAGCTCGCGCACAATCTCCACCGAGGCCGATGCGCCGATGCGATTGGCGCCCGCTTCGAGCAGCGCTTTCACATCGGCCAGCGTTCGGATGCCGCCCGCGGCCTTCACGCCGCAGCGCCCTCCGGCCACGCCGCGCATCAGCGCCACATCCGCCGCGTTTGCTCCCGCCGAGGCAAAGCCTGTCGAGGTCTTGATGAAGTCCGCGCCCGCCTGGATGGCAATCTCCGAAGCGTGCAGCTTCTCCTCAACACTCAGCAGCGCGGTCTCCAGAATCACTTTGAGCAGCGCTCCGTGATGATGAGCAATCGCGGCCACGGTGTGGATCGAGTGCTGGACGGCAATATGGTTTCCGCTCTTGAGCTGGCCGATGGGCATCACCATATCCAGTTCGCGCGCGCCCAGCCTGATCAGCGCCGTCGCCTCCTGGCGCAGCGAGGAAACCAGCGATGCGCCCAGCGGAAAGCCAATCACCGCGCCCACGAAAATGCCCGTCCCGCTCAGCGCTTTCACTGCCGTCGAGACCCACGCCGGGTTCACCATCGCGCAGGCAAAGCGATAGCGCGCGGCTTCCTCGCAGAGCTTCTCCACCTGCGGGCGCGTGGCTTCAGGCTTGAGCAGCGTGTGATCAATCACTGCGGCCAGCGCCTGCCAGCTCGCCAACGTCTTCGCGGCGAACGCGGCGGCATCGAAGACGCCATTGTCGAACTCCAGATCCTCATCCAGAATGGGAGTGATCGTAGTCATAAGATTTTGCTCCTTGCCGTCGGGCCGCCGCTCTCTATTCTGGATGGTCGGAGGTCATCAGGCAGATGTCGGGCAGGTTCCGGTAGCGTTCGGCGTAATCCATTCCGTAGCCGATCACGAAGAGGTTGGAAATCGAAAAGCCAACGTAGTCGGCCTCAATCTGCTCCAGCCGCCGCGAGGGCTTGTCCAGCAGCGCGGCGATGCGCAGAGTCTTCGGATTTTGCCGGAGCAGAAAGTTGCGCAGATACGAGAGAGTCAATCCCGTATCCAGAATATCCTCCACCACCAGCACATTCTTGCCTTCGATGGGATCATCCAGATCTTTCAATAGCTTGACCGCGCCCGAGGTCCGCTGCCCGTTGCCGTAGCTGGAAACGGCCACAAAGTCAAAGGTCGCATCCACGGCGACGGCTCGCGCCAGGTCCGACAAAAAGATCGCCGCGCCCTTCAGCACCCCCACCATCACCAGCTTTTCGCCGTTCAGGTCGCGGGTAATCTGCGCGCCCATCTCCGCGACCCGCTCGGCAATCTGCGTGCGCGTGTAGAGAACCTCAAGATTTTCGTGGCAGGTGGAAGTCATGCTCATAGTATCTCCTGAAAGACGCGCCGCTTGGCAAATGCGTTCGAGAAAATCGTAACTCCCGTTCTACATACCACCGTCACGCTCCCGCGTCTATACTTGAAGAGTATGTTTCCCTATATCGATATCCGCTTCCTTCACCTGAACTTCGGCTCCTTTCGCCTCGATCACCTGAACACCTTCGGGCTGATGCTCTGGCTGGCGGCCGTGGCCGCCGCCTTTGTCATGGACCGCGCCTTCCGCCGCGCCCGCATTGACGCTGACGCGCTGAATATCGTGGCCATTACGCTCATCGCAGGCATCCTGGGCGCCAAACTCTGGCACGTCATCGACACGCCCTTCGAGTTTCGCGAGATGGGCTGGAGCGTCCTATGGGATACGGCAGGATTCGCCTGGTTCGGCGGGCTCGTCCTGGGAATCTCCGCGCTGCTCTTTCAAGGTTGGTGGGCAAAGATCGGCTCCCTGCGCACTCTCGATCTGGCCGCGCCTGCCGCCGCCATCGGCTACGGCATCGGGCGCATCGGTTGCTTCCTCTCCGGCGACGGCTGCTATGGCATCGAGATCAAGCCCGTTCATTTTTTGTTCTTCACCTTCAAGCCCTGGGGCATGAGCTTTCCCAACGGCCTTGAGCCGGTCTTGGTTCCTGTTTATCCCACTCCGCTCTACGAACTCGCCGCTGGCCTGCTCATCGGCGCATGGCTCTGGTGGCGGCTCGGCAAATCTCACCGCACCGGCGCAATCGTCGGCCAGTATCTGCTGTTGAGTGGAATCGCCCGCTTCCTGGTCGAGTTTGTCCGCCGCAATCCCAAAGTTTTGTGGAATCTATCGAATGCCCAGTTCGCCAGCGCCGGTTCGGTGGTCGCAGGAATTGTGCTGCTCGCATGGGCCTCAACGCGCAAGGCCTCCGGGCCGGATGTGGCTGCGGTCGTTGCCGAGAAGACCGCATAGGCTTTCGTTCACAACTCTCATTTCTTTTGGTTGTCGGACCATGGATTGAAGACCACTAAATCGCACCCGACAAAATCTTTAATGTTACGAGTCGCGACTGCCGCTCCGTGAACTCTTGCTGTGGCAGCTATCTGTGCATCCATTTCGTTGATCGGACGTCCCATCCGTTGTCTTGTCGAAAAAATTTCCCCGAAACAGCGTGCAGCGGCGAGATCAAAACTAAGAATCTGGCCGTGAAAATCTTCTGCAATCATCAATTCGACCGCCTCGCGCAGCCCTTTTTGTTTTCGCCCAATGGGCATCATATCAATTCCGGAAAGTAATTCAGCCACAACGACCGTCGAAGTCCAGAACTCGCTTCTTGGAAGCGACTGAATCCATTCGGTCACCCTTGGTTCTGGACGTGGCCGCATGATTTCCGAGATGACGTTCGTGTCGAGCAGAATCATTCGTCAAATGTAGGGATCGGTCTTGAAGAAAATTTTCGTGGCGGAATCTGGAGTTCAACGCCCCCGAAGGTCGCAAATCGCTTGCGAATCGCGGTTCCCAAGTCTTCCTCTGGTTCAACAGAGACAGGGCTGCCATCGACTAATTCCGAAAGCGATACTCGCACTTCCGCCTCCATTGAGCGCCCATTGAGCGCCGCGCGCACCTGTAGCCTGCGCTTGACCGCTTCATCGACATTGCGAATGGTAAGTGTCGCCATAAATTGATAGTAGCGCAACACCGCTAGCATTGCAAGCAGTGACAGCAATGCTAGCAGTGCTTGCATTGTACTGTTTCGCTACAGTCTCTTCAGAAACGCCAGTGCCTCGGCCAGTTGCGGGAAGAGCTTCTCCTCAGCTTTGAACTCCCGTGGATGAACGCACCGGCGCAGCCCGCGCAGCTTCACTGGATGCTTCAAGTGCAGCATCTCGTGGTAGAGCAGATACTCGATTGCGTACCGCGGACTGGAAGGCCGGTCGAAGACGCGGCTGACCACGATGGTGTTATGCGCAGCGTCATAGTGGCCCAGCGACCGTTTGGCGACGCTCTCGCTCCAGGTCAACTCCGGTCGGCCCAGCATCCCGCCAAAGAAGCGCGCATTCAGCGAGTCGAAGACCTCTTCAAGATGGTAGAAGCGCCCCTCGGGGCCGAAGCCCCGCTTATTGCCGCGCGCGCCGCGAATCACCTCCGTCTGCCGCGTGACGGCGGCGCTGTATACAAATCGCTTGTAGCGCAACTCCTGCGCAGCCTCAATCGGCTTCTTGTAGAGCTTGGCCAGCAGAATATGCGCGATTGCGCGAATCACCGACTCCGGCGCGCCCTCCAAAAGGTCAGACAGGCTGACCTGAATCTCTCCCTCGCGCAGCCGTATGCGCGTATTCAGCGAGGTAAAGCGCCGGAAACGGAGGATGATGGACGGCATCGGCGCCCTGGGACGCAACGCCCGGTACTCCTCTTGAAAGATGGGAACGAAACCGGTAGCCACTAAGTACAGCTTACAGCCTTCAGCTCTCAGCTATCAGTAGTCCGTTGATAGCGTCTCAACTGTAAGCTGAAAGCTAATAGCTGAAGGCTGTATTATTTCTTCTCCACGATCAGCAGCCGCTGCTTCGCCTGCCACTCTTCATTCGGATACTTGCCCGCCGATGACTCCAGAAAATGATGATAGTAAGCCGCGGCCTGCGGATTCTGGCGAAGTTTGTCGTAAGCTGTCGCCCAAAGGAAGTAGGTGGAAGCATTCTCTGGAAGATACTTCGAGCGCATCGTCAGCGCGTGGAGCGTGATCGCCGGCTGATTAGTGCGCGAAGCGGCAAAGGCCAGCCCGCTCCATCCGTCGGCATTGGCCGCATCCAGCCGCGTCGCCTTGTCGAAGGCCGCAAATGCCTCGGCGGATTTAAGCTGTCGCGTCAGATTCTCTCCATGCGCCACCAGCAACGCCGGATCGTCCGGGCTGGCAGCCAGCAGCGTGACATAAAGCTTGTCCGAGCCAACCACATCTCCGGCATCGTCCAGCACCTCGGCCAGCATACGCGTAATCGCCGTGTCATTGGGATGTGCAGCGTGCAGCTTTTGAAAGAGCGGCACCGCTTCGGCCTTGTCTTCTGCGGCCAATACTGTGGCCAGTTGCGCGGTCAGCGCGGTGTCCTCCGGCGATTGCGCGAGCGCCGTACGCAGCAGCGCCTCCGCTTCGGGATATTGTTTGCGCGCGATCAGCAGATGAGCCAGTCCGGCGTTGGCCGGCGCGGAGTTCGCGTCCTTAGCCAGAACGCGTCGGTAGGCAACTTCAGCGGCGTCAAGCTGTCCAGTCTGGCTGGCGAGATCCGCTGCCAGCAGCGTATCGGCTGTCGTCTCCGGCGTCAGCTTCAGCGCCTCCAGCAAATCCTCCGATGCCTTGGCCGGATCGCCGTCGCGGTCGATCTCCGCCAGCGCACGCCACGCCCGCGCCTTGGCCTCCGCGCCTGCATCGCCGGCATCAAGTTGCGTTGCCTTCTCCAGTTCAGGCCGCGCTTCGCTCAACTTGTCCATTCGCGCCAGCAGCAGCCCCAACTCCACGCGCGCCTCAAACGATTGCGGATTCGCCTCGACCGCACGCCGATAGAATCCTGCCGCATCCCCCAGCCGCTTTTCGGCGTCGGCCACATAACCCGCATCAAAGAGCGCCCGCGCATCATTTGGATGCGCCGTCAGCCAGGGACCGAGCTTTGCCTCCGCAGCCTTCCAGTCGCTCTTCACAATTGCAGCCTCTGCCTCGGCCACCTCAGGGGAGACCAATCGCGACGCGGCAATACTCTGCGTCGCCGAGTTTTGCGTAAACTCCTGACCAAGCGCCACAACCGGAACTGAAAGCAGGACGATAAATACAAAACGATGCACAATCTACCTCATCCAATAGTCTACTGGGGCAGACCCTGCCCCGCAGGAAGTTAATACCTTATTGATCCGGCCCGTAATTACTGGCACTCCGTGCACCTGTCATCCTGAACGGAGCGTAGCGAAGTCGAAGGACCTGCGTCTCGTTTTCTTTGTGGAATGGGTGTGAAACCTAAACACCTTTATTGGCCGGATCAATAATAGGCAATTACATGAAGATTTTTGCAGATAATTTTCCCTCCAACGCGCACAATCAAACCATGACCACCGACCAATTCACCGAGCTTTTTTCACTGACAACTGACAACAGAGAACTGAAGGGGTACCCCCTACCCCCCTATTTTCCGTGAAACTGTGAAACTGTGATGGAATTGCTCTGCTATTCAAAAGATCGTTACTTGACTCATCCGATTTACTTTCTCGTTAACTGCCGCAGCACATACTGCAAAATTCCGCCGTGCTCGAAGTACTCAATCTCTTGCGGTGTATCGATGCGCACAATGGCGGTAAACTGCTGCACCGCGCCGTCGCTTGCTATAGCCTTGACGATCAGCGTGCGGCCAGTTTCCATTTTGTTCGCAAGCAGCGTCGTCAGTCCGGCGAAGTCATAAACCTCTTCGCCGGTCAGTCCGAGCGACGCCGCGCATTGCCCATCAGCAAACTGCAACGGCAAAATTCCCATGCCGACGAGATTCGACCGGTGAATGCGCTCGAAGCTCTCGGCGATCACCGCGCGCACACCCAGCAGCTTCGGTCCTTTGGCCGCCCAGTCGCGCGACGATCCTGAGCCATACTCTTTTCCCGCCAGAATAATCAATGGAATTCCGCGCTCAGCATACTTCACGCTGGCGTCAAAGATCGCCATCGTTTCGCCTTCGGGAAGCAGGCGTGTAACTCCGCCTTCCGTTCCCGGCGCTAGTTTATTGCGCAGCCGCACATTGGCAAAGGTGCCGCGCACCATCACTTCATGATTGCCGCGCCGCGATCCGTAGCTATTGAATTCTGCCGGCTTCACGCCGTGAGAGGCCAGATACTGTCCCGCCGGTCCATTGGCCTTGATGCTGCCCGCCGGAGAAATATGGTCGGTAGTTACCGAGTCACCCAGCACGGCCAGTACGCGCGCGCGTAAAATGTCAGTAATAGGCGCAGGGGTCGGAGTTATGCAGTCAAAATATGGAGCTTTTCTGATATAAGTGGAATCTAGCTCCCACTTATACACTTCACCGGTAGGAAACTTCAATCCCTGCCAGTTGGCATCACCTTTGGAAACGGCCGCATACTCGCGTCGGAAGCCTTCGCTGCTAACTCCCGCATCAATCGCCTCGGCCACCTCGTCCTGCGTAGGCCAGATATCTTTGAGATAGACAGGTTGGCCGACATAATCCACACCCAGAGCATCTGTCTCAAAGTTATGACCAATCCTTCCTGCCAAAGCATAAGCTACTACCAGCGGCGGACTCATCAGATAATTCGCCCGCACATCCACATTCACGCGGCCCTCGAAGTTACGGTTGCCGCTCAGCACGCTCACCGCAACCAACCCATGTTCTTCGATACTTTTTGAAACATCCGCGGGCAGCGGCCCGGAGTTACCAATGCAGGTCGTGCATCCGTAACCAACCACATTGAAGCGCAGCTTTTCAAGGTAAGTCAACAGCCCCGCCTTGGCATAGTAATCGGTAACTACGCGCGAACCAGGGGCAAGCGAAGTCTTCACCCACGGAGGGACAGTCAATCCTTTTTCGATGGCTTTCTTAGCCAGTATTCCTGCCGCCATCATCACCGAAGGATTCGATGTATTGGTGCAACTGGTGATTGCCGCAATCACCACCGATCCATGGTCGAGATACTGGTCGGGATCAACGCCAAAACGCTCCTTAACAGTTGTAGCTGCCAACCTTGAATCGGTAACATTACCCCGATCCCACTTAGCGGCGGTGCGCGTCATTGTAGCTTTGGCAGTCGGCGATAACAGCGTGGGAAGTTGCTCGGCAAAACTCGCCGCCGCATTCCGCAGCAGCACACGATCCTGAGGGCGCTTGGGACCGGCAACGCTTGGCTCAACGGTTGCGAGATCAAGCTCCAGCGTCTGTGTGTACTCGGCCTCCGGCGTCGCGGCCGTATGGAACAATCCCTGCGCCTTGTAATAGTCCTCAACCAATGTAATCTGTTCTTCGCTGCGACCTGTCAATCGAAGATAGCGCAGCGTCTCTTCGTCCACCGGAAATATGCCGCAGGTCGCTCCATACTCAGGAGCCATGTTACTGATCGTCGCGCGATCAGCCAGAGGCAGCGCAGCTATTCCAGGTCCGAAGAACTCGACAAACTTGCCGACAACACCCAACTTACGTAAAGCCTGAGTTACAGTCAGAACTAAGTCAGTCGCTGTCGCTCCATCGCGCAGTTTTCCGATGAGCTTGTAACCAACAACCTGTGGAACAAGCATCGAAACAGCCTGACCCAGCATCGCCGCCTCTGCCTCGATGCCGCCCACTCCCCAACCCAATACTCCCAGGCCGTTGATCATTGTCGTGTGCGAGTCGGTACCGACAACAGTGTCTGGATAAGCAACTAATTCGTCCTCTAACTCTGCAGTGAAAACGACTCGTGCAAGGTATTCCAAATTCACTTGATGACAGATGCCCATCCCCGGCGGCACGGCGCTGAAATTACGAAAGGCTGTTTGTCCCCATTTTAGAAATGCATAGCGCTCGCGATTCCGCTGAAATTCCAGAATCGAGTTAGTATCATAAGCTGACTGAGTTCCGTACTCATCGACTTGCACAGAGTGGTCAATCACCAACTCAGCCGGAACCAGAGGATTAACTCGCTCCGGATCGCCGCCGAGCGTCAGAATCGCATCGCGCATCGCGGCAAGATCAACCACGGCGGGCACGCCTGTAAAGTCCTGCATCAACACGCGCGCCGGCATATACGCAATCTCGCGGCTCGGCTCGGCCTTGGCATTCCAGTTAGCCAGAAATTCAATATCGGAGGCTATTACATTCACACCATCTTCGCGGCGCAGCAAGTTCTCCAGCAATATCTTCAGGCTGAATGGTAAGCGATTCAAATTAATGCCGCGCTCTTCTAAAGCAGGCAAACGATAAATCGTATAAGTACGTTTGCCTGAGTTAAGTGCTGCTTTGCTATCAAAACTATTCATTGGGAAGCCTCTCTATCCGTTTGCTGACGGATTCTTTCTTTGAAGTAAGTTAGTCGGGGTTTTTCAACAACCAATAGTGAAAACCATCCACGATGGCCATCAGCGCCGCCTGATTCAAATCGCTGCTAACTCCTGCGGTGGTCCAGGGTTCGTGGCCGTCCGCGTGAAAGCTGACGGTGACGCGCACGTGCGCCGCCGTGTCCTGAGCGGATACGTCAATCGCCGTCACGCTGAATCTGCCTAAGTGCATTCGCGCGATAGCCGGGTACCATTTTTCCAGTTCGCGCCGCATAGCTTTAGTCAGCGCATCGACCGGACCCGCGCCCTCCGCTCGCGTGGTAGTGACAGCGGAGTCGCTGATTGACAATAACATCGAGGCTTGGACATATCGATTCCCGATTTCATCCGACTCATCGATCACTCTCCAGCTTTTGATGCTGAAGCGATCTTTCAGAGTATTCAGCACCTTCATGCAGGCAACTTTGAATGAAACTTCGCTGGCCGTGAAGCCACCGCCTTCGATCATTGCCTGGTTCGAGTCCATCAGCGCTTGCGCCTGCGCGGAGTCAAGAGGCAGGCCAAGCGATTCGGCGAGCAGTACAATATTCGCTCTCCCAGATTGGGCGTTTACGCCAATCACAGGGCTGGCGCCGACTCTGGCTGGATCGCACCAGAGATAAGCGCCGGGATTTTTGCGTTCGCTGCTGCCATGCATTCCCGCCCATGTACCAAATGCGCCCGGCCCCACGATCGGCGTGCCATGCGGCGCATCAAGTCCAAACGCATCATAAGCAGAATAAGCAAGGCTGCTAAGTCCTGTTAGCAATTTAGATGTTACAAACTCGACTTCACCTCTAAGTTGCATACTGCCGATCACCGTCGTCAGATTTATATTGCCGCAGCGTTCGCCAGTTCCCAAAAGAGTGCCTTGAACTTGTATAGCTCCCGATAAAATAGCAGCGCGCGTATTGGCAATTCCAAGGCCGCGATCCGTATGGCCATGAAATCCGAAGTTAGAGCCCGGATAACTCCGCGTCAGGTTGTCGAAGACTTGAGTAACTTCATCGGGATTAGCCCCGCCAGTCGTATCGCAAACAATGATTCGACTTACTTTCTGTCCGGCGCATTGCGCAACCATCTGGTGAAAGTAATCCAAACTTAGTTTGCCGAAATCGCTGTCGCATTCCTCGCCTTTTTCACGGCGGCCGCACGCGGCGTCCATAGCGTGCTCAAGATCAACGATAACTTCCAGACCGTTGTCCTGAAGGTATGCAATCGTCTCGCTCGCCATCAACAGATTTTCTTCCGGCGTAGTTTCAAGCGACTTGATCACGTCGAGCAGCCGGGACTTGACGACAATCACGGCGACGGGAATGCGATTTTTATGACTGACAATAAATTGCAGATCGGGCCACTCCTGGACCTTCGCTCCGCGTCCGCGCGTTCTGCCAAACAAGGCCAGCTTCATTGCTCCTGTGTTAGCTGACTCCAGGGCGCTGGCCAAATCTCCCACAAACTGATTTGCGCCGGCAAAGCCGATCTCTGCATAATGAACGCCAAATGCGGCCATGCGCTCTAACAGGCTGACTGCATTCGGAACGGAGATGTCGATGTTCGGCTGTTGCAAACCGTCACGAAGACTCGTATCGAATATCTCGACTTTTCTCACTTGCGTTTCCTTCATTTTTACCTTCGCCTGAGTTTGACTAACATTTGCCCAGTCTGCATCTACAGAAGCTTTCCTTAACCTTTCAGAATAACAGCAAAAGCGTTTCTCCCATTTCGCCGATTCGCAATTAAGTCGACGTAAGCAACGACTCCTATGCCGGTTCTTTGCTTGAGCGGCAACTTAGGAAATACACAAGCAGGAGCGATGCGCCGACCGTGCTGAGGACGACATCCGCTCCTGAGGCGGCGCGTGCTCCCCAGCGTCCGGCGCAGATTCCGTCAATAGATGCCATATAGGCGACCGGCACATTGCCCAGCGAGTTGATGATGGAGTAACGCGCGCTGCCGCTCTTGCCGGAGCCGCCAAGAAACTCCAGCGCCACCGCCGTGAAGAACGCGTATCCGGCTCCGATGGTAAACAAAAACAAAACTGCGCCTGTGAGATAAACCGTCGGCGTGAGCGGTCCCAGCCACAAGATGGCGAGCGTGGCCGCATTGACCAGACCGAGCGTCAAATAAGCCACGGGAGCGCGCACTCGCGTGGAGATGACGGTTGCGGCGAGCGCGCCGGCAGCGGTCAGCAGTGCCGCAAACGGTCCGTTGATCCACGCCACCTGCTGGTCACTGATCTGATAAAACTTTGCAAGGCCGGGGAGGATTTGAATCATCGATCCGCTGCACATGGGAAAGAGCATCACCAGCGTGTAAGGAAGCGCCTCCCAGCGAAGAAAAGTTCCCTTGAACTCCATCCATATCTGCGCGAAGGTTCTGGCCAATCCGTGATTGCTGACGGTATGTTGCTCCGGCGCGGCGAGAGCAGTGAGCGATGGCAGGGCAATCATCGCGGCCATGATCCAGCCCAGCGCACCGAGATGAAGCCGGTTCGAGAGGCCGACCAGCACGAAGAGTGCCAGCGCGCCAAATGCCAGCGAGCCGCTCTGATAAAAGCTGCTGGCTCTGCGGCGATTCACCTCGCTTGCAAGTGCGCCCATCATGCCGCCGCTTCCTGCAATAATAAGCTGGCCGAGACAGGCGCTGAGAAACATCAATATGATCGCCGCGGGGCTGTCGAGACGGGATTGATGAAATGCCGCCAGCATTACCGCCGCCGCCGTCGTTGCAGCCAAAATCAGCCAGGTGCGGCGGCGAATCCAGAAATCTGTGATCGGACTCCAGAGGAAATAAATCCATTGCGGTGTATTCAGCAGCCCGACGATCTCAGCTGCGCGCACTCCGTTGACGCCTTGCTTGAGGAGCAGGAAAAACAGCGCGCCGCCGATGAGCCCATTGGAGAGCACTCCCATTGGAGCAATCAGCAGACCGAAGACCCAAGGCCGCTCCGGCGGGGCAACCGTTTCGGCAGCCGCGCAGCTTTGCGCTCTAATTCCCATATTCGCCAGAGTAGCATCCACAGTCCTGCACCGTCGCTACTCCGGGCAGATGCTGGTGACGCCACAGAATTCAGCAGAACACTGAGCGGGTTGTGTGATCGGGATGATCGTTTTAACCAATGACTTCATCAGGCTCTTCTTCCGTCGCAAGGCTATGGAAATCGAACTTGGTATCTATCAAATCGGCAGTTGAGGGCAAACTGTCCACTGCCACTGACGGTACAGTCAGCCTTATCACTGCCAAAAGCGGGTCCATCGGCGAAAATAGCAGTCGATGGCAAAGCGGCTAATTCAGGCGTGTATAGGTCTGGCGACGGGTGCGGCGCTCTGCGCTGCGTCGTTGCTCCTGGCTCAGGAGAGCCTCTTCAATGCGCCGGAGCCACGCCGGGCTGTCAAATTAGACCAGCTTGACCTCAAGAACTCGCAGCCGCCTGCATCTTCGATTTCCGTCGAGCCGTTGGGCTTTTCCGCGCCGGCAAACAACTATCTGGGCCAGCGCGTGAGCTTTGTTTCGCTGGATTTCATCGATGAGAACCGGCTGCTGTTTACCTTTCGCGTTCCGGGGCTGATTCATCGTGTGCCGCAGGCGAGCGGAGCCGCGGATGAGGAGCGGCAGATTCGCGCCCTGGTGCTGAGGCTGCCCTCTGGAACCATCGAGGCCGAGGGGTTGTGGACGGTCCACGACCGCGCGCGCTACTTGTGGATGCTTGGCGGCGGCAGCTTTTTGCTGCGAGATCGTGACAATCTGGAAACAGGCGACGCGGCGCTGGAACTGAAGCCCTACCTGCATTTTTCGGGGCCGCTTCTCTTGCTGGAGATGGACCCAGAGCAAAAGATTCTGGTGACCGACTCGCGTGAACCGGCTGCGACAGCAAAGCCTGGAGAGACCAGCTTCGAAGTGCCAGATCTGAGACCAGACCAGAGGCAAGACGACGATTCGGCCTTGGCGGTGCGCATCCTGCGTCGGGAACAGGGGCAAGTGATGCTGGTCAGCCGCAGCCGCTCCGTTGTGCATCTGCCGGTCAACTCCGACGGCTATCTGGAGATCCTGCGCGCGCGCGGCGACGGATGGCTGCTGAATATGAATTATTTCAACGGTGGCAGTCGAATTTTGGGAGAGGCGGAGTCGGCCTGTCCGCCGCTTGTCGATTTTCTTTCACTGCGAGAACTGCTGATCACCGGCTGCTCGCCCAGCGGCGCCGGCAAGCTGGCTGCGATGACGACCGAGGGCCGCTGGCTTTGGGAGTCGTCCATTTCCAGCGCGGCGATCTGGCCGCTGATTGTCAAAGCGCCGGATGGTTTGCGACTGGCGCGGGAGACGCTGACAGTCACTCACCCAGTTATAGGAGACTCGTCGCTCACTCTCGATGAGATCAAGGGGCAACAGGTGGAGGTGCTGAACGCGGCGGATGGCAAGACGGTATTGGTGACGGCGGCCAGTCCGATTCTGGATGCGGGAGGGAATGTGGCCATTTCGCCCACCGGGCGTCGCTTGGCGGTGCTGAATGCCGGGGCTATCCAACTCTTTGATTTGCCTTCGCCGCCGCCGCTGCCGGAGCGTGTTCCTCGCCCGCCTGGCCGCTGAGGTAGTAATTTCTTCACTTCTTCACTGCTTCACTCGTTCACTGTTTTTGCACATCATTTCCCCTTTAACGCGCACAATCAATCCATGACCACCAACCAAACCTCCTGGCTTTTCTATTCCCTATTGCCTATTCCCTATTGCCTGCTGTGTACCCCCTACCCCCCCTTTTTTCTGTGAAACTGTGAAACTGTGACGGAATTGCCCTGACATTCATGCAATTGTTCTAGTTGAGCGGGTTGCACGGCCTCGGCAACAGTAAACCGTGTAAACTGAACTGCGGGAGATTTTCTTGGCTATAGACTCCGTACGTTACGCCGTTGCCGCGGTTACCGATGTTGGCAGCAAGCGCCCATCCAACGAAGATGCATTCGGCTTCTCCGCGGAAGACGGCGTCTATCTTGTCTGTGACGGGATGGGCGGCGCCGCGGCGGGCGAGATCGCCAGCTCCCTGGCCGTCCGCGAGATGCTGAGCCGGCTCAACGACCGCACCCAGGTCGAATCGGGAGAGATGTTGCTTGAAAATCTGGTTGCCGAGGCAATCCGCGCCGCCAACGAGGTTGTTCATTCTCGCGCCGAGCAGAATTTTGAGCTGAACGGCATGGGAACCACGCTGGTGGGTTTGGCGACTGCCGGACGCCGGGTACTGATCTACAACGTCGGCGACAGCCGCTGCTACCATCTGCGCGGGGGCAGGCTGGAACAAATTTCTCAAGACCACTCGCTGGTCGAGGAGCAGGTGCGCCTGGGCCGCATGAGCCACGAAGAGGCGCAACAATCCTCGCTGCGCAACGTGATTACGCGCGCGCTGGGCACCCAGCCGACGGTTGAGCCGGATATCTTTGAAGTGCAAACCGAACCGGGAGATATTTTTCTGCTCTGCTCGGACGGATTGACCGGCGAAGTTCCCGATGCGCTGATCGAATCCATGTTGGCTGTTGATCTGCCTCTGGACGAACACTGCGCAAGGCTGGTGGCCGCGGCCAATCAGGCCGGAGGCCACGACAACATCACCTGCCTGCTTGTGCGCGCGGAGGGGTAAATTCGCGTGAAAAAGACTGCGTCCATCAAAATTCAATCCTGTTTCTTCATCCGTTGAAAGAGCATCACCAGTGGAATGCAGATGAATGCAAGGACAACTATCAAGCGGAAGTTATCGGCGTAGGCCAGCAGCGCCGACTGCTGCTGCACGCTTTGGTAGAGCGCGCCCAGAGCCTTTTGTTGCGCCGTGATCAAGTCCGCGCCCTGCGAGAAGAGTCTGGCCTGCAAGCCGCGCGCCATCATGCCGGCGACGGGCGAGCCGAGGCCCGCGTCACCCGCCAGCGTATTCTGATGAACTTGAGCGCCGCGCACCAGCAAGGCTGTAATGGCAGCGATGCCGACTGAGCCGCCGACGCTGCGCATCAGATTGTAGATGCCGGAGCCATTGCCGATCTCCTGCTGGCGCAGGCGGCTTAGCGTCATGGTGGTCAGCGGAACAAAGATGAAGCCCATGGCAAAGCCGTTGAAGATGTTGGGCACGATGATCGAACTCATGCCGATCTCCAGGCTGATGTGGCCCAGCATCCACGTGGAAATGCCCAGTACCGCGAAGCCAAAGGCCATCAGCAAGCGGCCATCGATGTAGCGCACCAGCAAGCCCACCATCAACATCGAAATCATTGCGCCGATGCCGCGCGGACTTGTGGAGAGGCCGCTTTGCAGCGCCGAATAGCCCATCATGGTTTGCAGAAACAAGGGCAGCATCGCCGTGGCGGCATAAAGAATGAAGCCGTAAACGCAGGTGATCAGCGTTCCCACGGCAAAGTTGCGATTGAGAAAGACGCGCAACTGCACGATAGGATCGCGGTTTGTCAGTTCGCGAAGAATGAAAAAGATGAGCGCCAGCGCGGAGATCGCCGCCGTCCAGCAAATCCACGGAGCCTCGAACCAATCAGCCTCTTGGCCTTTGTCCAGCACTAACTGCAACGTCCCCAGCCAAAGCGCCATCAGTCCAAAGCCGAGATAGTCGATGGCTCCGCTGAATGCCTTGCGCAGATAGGGCGGGTCTTCCACATAGAGGTTGACCATGAAGAGCGCAAGGATGCCGATGGGAAGATTGATATAAAAAATCCAGCGCCAGGAATAGCTGTCGGTGATCCAACCGCCGAGCGTGGGGCCAATGACCGGAGCGACAATCACGCCGATGCCATAAGCGGCCATCGCCGAGCCGTGCTGACGCGGGGGAAAGCTCTCCAGCAGGATCGACTGCGCCAGCGGCTGCATTCCGCCTCCGCCCACGCCTTGCAGAATGCGCGCCAGAATCAGCATGGGCATATTCAGAGCCATGCCGCAGAGCAGCGAGGCCAGCGTGAAAAGCAGAATGGAATAAAGCAGCAGGCGCTTGCGCCCGATGCGGCGCGCGATCCATCCGGCGGCGGGCAGCATGATGGCGTTGGCGACCAGATAGCTGGTCAGCACCCAGGTGGATTCGTCGGTGGAGGCCGAGAGATTGCCCGCGATGTGCGGCAGCGCGACGTTGGCCACGGATGAATCGAGCACCACCATGAAAGTGGCCAGCATCACCGCCGCGGCGATCATCCACGGATTCGCATCGGGCTTCCAGTCGCGATCTTCGTCTGCCGCAAAGCTTCGCGGGCTGCTCGATGTGCTCATCAGGATCTCTATTTTCTATTATGCGCGATCTTGCGTGAGGAGTTCTCTTGCCGAATTCACAATACAAATCAGCAAGCAATGCAAAAAAACAATTCTGACCTCAGCGTGCCCGATATATGATTATCGATACAGCGAAAGCTGCCGATAACAAATCTGGAAGTGCGCGAACGGGAGGCAGAGCGATAAGGAGAAGCACAAGAAGCACAAACACGATGAAGAGTCCGCGGAGACGCATCCGATCGCCCTCGAGACTGGCGGCGATTTGCCTTCGCCCGCGCAAGAGCCAACCGATGAGAAGACCTTGCGTCTGGGAAAAGATTGCGACTATGAGCGTGAGCTGCGCCGCCTGCAAGTGGAACTGGTCAAGCTGCAAGAGTGGGTTCGCCAGGAGGGCTTGCGTGTGGTGGTGCTCTTTGAAGGGCGCGACGCAGCCGGCAAGGGCGGAGCCATCAAGCGCATCACCGAGTCGCTCAATCCGCGCGTCTGCCGCGTGGTGGCGCTGGGCACGCCCACCGAGCGCGAAAAAACGCAATGGTACTTCCAGCGCTACGTTCCGCATCTGCCCGCGGCCGGCGAGATGGTGCTCTTTGATCGCAGTTGGTATAACCGCGCCGGCGTGGAGCGCGTGATGGGCTTCTGCACCGATGCGCAGTATCTTGAATTCATGCAGAGCTGTCCGGAGTTTGAGCGTATGTTGCAGCGCTCCGGGATTCATCTTATCAAGTACTGGTTCTCGGTGAGCGACGAGGAGCAGGAGCGGCGCTTTCAGGATCGAATGGAGAACCCCACCAAGCGCTGGAAGCTGAGTCCGATGGATTTGCAGTCGCGCAAGCATTGGGCCGATTACTCGCGCGCTAAAGACGAGATGTTCGCAGTGACCGACACCAAGCTCTCGCCGTGGTTTGTGGTGAATGCGGAAAACAAAAAATGCGCGCGGCTGAATGTGATCCGTCATCTTCTCTCGCAGTTCGCTTACCGCGATCTGACGCCCGCGCCGCTGGAGCTGCCCAAGCTGGAGAAATCGAAGTACGTGCGCCCGCCGATTCAGGAGCAGAATTTCATTCCGCAGATTTATCGGTAGCGAAGTTTTGAGTTGCTCTGTTGCAGGTCAACAGTATTCATCATGTGTAAATATCATTCTCAATATGATGAAGGCATACATCCTGTGTAACGGAGTTCTCAATGACTGATTCGATTGAAGCCGCGCGACGCTTCTATGCGGAGGAATTGCGGTTTATGGCGCACATATCCTCCACTGCTCTATTGGCCGCCTTCGCAACCGTGCCGCGTGAACGCTTTGTAGGACCTGGCCCTTGGAGATTCCGGACTATGGACGTGGGGGGATATTGGACGACTGAGGATGCCGATCCCCGGAATGTCTATCACAACGTGCTCATTACGCTCGATGAGGCCAAACATCTCAATAACGGCCAGCCAAGTTTTTGGGGTTTTCATCTCGACCGATTTGGCATTCGCGCCAACGATCACGTGATCCATCTCGGCTGCGGAACCGGCTATTACTCCGCGATCATGGCCGAACTTGTTGGCCCACGGGGAAGAATAACGGCTATCGAAATCGACGAGGCGATTGCGGCAAGGGCGCGGGCTGCACTTGAGCCGTGGCCTCAGGTGACCGTAATCCACGGCGACGGCTCCGATATGCCACTTGAAACAGCGGACGCGATCATCGCCAACGCCGGCGCGACGCATCCGCAGCCGTCTTGGCTTGCCGCCCTCAAGCCCGGTGGAAAGCTCCTGCTTCCATTGGCTCCGACGAAGGGTCTGGGAAGGATGGCGTACATAACCTGCAAGAGCGAAGAGATTTTTGAAGCCCAACTGAGGGGCGGGGTCAACATCTATGAGTTCAGTGGAGCGCGCGATCCCGGAGTAAGCGCCCAACTTGCCGAAGCTCTCAAGCGCGATCAAGACAAGGACGTAAAATCACTGCGTTGCGACACTCATGAGAAGGACGAGAACTGCTGGCTGCACGGAGAGGGTTGGTGCTTCTCGACCTGTGTGCCTGTGGAAGTTGAAACCTTTGTCTGAGGTTTGCTGGATTGTATTACAGTACGCGCGCAAGCCACTTGCCGGTGTGCGAGTGGAGGCTTGCCGCGATCTCTTCAGGAGTGCCCTGCGCTACGATCTTGCCGCCGGCTTCGCCGCCTTCAGGGCCTAAGTCGATTACCCAATCGGCGGATTTGATTACATCGAGATTATGCTCGATGACAACGAGCGAGCCGCCGCCGTCGATGAGCTTGCGGAAGGCCGTCAGCAGCTTTGAGACATCGTCGAAGTGGAGGCCGGTGGTTGGTTCGTCAAGAATGTAGAGGACGCGGCTGGCCTGCGAGGGCTTGGCGACGGCATTGGCCGCGCGGACCTGCGAGAGATGAGCGGCGAGCTTGACGCGCTGCGCCTCGCCGCCTGAAAGTGTCGTTGCCGACTGGCCAAGCCTGAGATAGCCGAGGCCGATTTCATCGAGAACGGCGAGCTTCTCCAACAATCGCGCTTGACCCGCGAAGAAGCGCAGCGCCTCCTTCACGGTCATCTGCAAAACATCGTGAATGTTCTTGCCCTTGTATGCGACGTTAAGGATTTTAGCCTGATAGCGCGTGCCGTTGCAGTCTTCGCAGGGCAGCTCGACATCGGCGAGGAATTGCATTTCGACGGTGACGGTACCGTCGCCCTCGCAGGTGTTGCAGCGGCCTCCCGGAACATTGAAAGAAAAGTGGCCGGGCGTAAGCGAGAGACGCTTGGCCTCGGGCTGCTGGGCAAAGAGTTCGCGGACGAGATCGAAGCCTTTGATGTAGGTGATGGGATTGGAGCGCGGAGTGCGGCCAATGGGAGTCTGATCGACGAGGACGACATCGTTGACGCGTTCGACGCCGGTCAGAGATTTGTAGACGCTCGACGGGTCTGCGCCATCAGATTGTCCGAGCGCGCGAGCCACAGCGCGGTAGAGCACCTGATGCACGAGCGTAGATTTGCCGGAGCCGGAGACGCCGGTGATGGCGACCAGCATTCCCAGCGGAATTTCCACGTCGAGCGAGTGAAGGTTGTTGGCCGTTGCGCCGCGCAGGACAAGGCGTTCCTTTCCCGGCGGGCGGCGGCGCGAGGGCACGGGAATGGAGAGCTGGCCGGAGAGATAGCGGCCGGTGAGCGAGTTGGGATTGGCCTCGATCTCAGCAAGCAGGCCCTCGGCGAGCAGATGGCCGCCAAGTTCGCCCGCGCCGGGGCCGAGATCGAGCAGATGATCGGCGGCGCGGAGAATGTCGGCGTCGTGCTCGACGACAATGATGGTGTTGCCGAGGTCGCGCAGCTCTTCGAGGATGTGAATCAGCCGCGCGGTGTCGCGCGTGTGCAGGCCGATAGACGGCTCGTCAAGAACATAGAGCGCGCCCACCAGTTGCGAGCCGAGCGAGGTGGCAAGCTGAATGCGCTGCGCCTCGCCGCCGGAAAGCGACGACGCAAGCCGGTCGAGTGTGAGGTATTCCAGGCCGACGGCGTCGAGAAAGTTCAGCCGCTGGCGAACCTCATGAAGAATAGGACCGGCGATCTCCTCGTGCATTGGCGAGAGCTTGATCGCATTGAAGAAGGATTTCGCCTCCGCAATCGTGAGCGCTGTGGATTGGCAGATGCTCAGGCTATTGATGCGAACGCTGCGAGCTTCGGCCCTCAGGCGTTGACCGCGGCAATCGGGGCACTCGGCGTAGCCGCGATACTTGCTCAGCATGACGCGCACGTGCAGCTTGTATTTTTTGCGCTCCATCTGCGCGAAAAAGCCGTAGACGCCGACGAATGTTCCTTTGCCGCGCAGCACAATTTCGCGCGCGGCATCCGGCAGTTCGCGCCAGGGCACGTCAAGCGGCACACCCAGCTCGGTCGCGTGCTTGCGAAACTCCGTATACCAGGGGCGGTACTTGGGGCGATTCCACGGATCAATCGCACCGTCGGCAAGGCTCAAGCCTTTGTCGGGAATGATGAGATTGAGATCGAAGTCCATGGTGTTGCCGAAGCCCTGGCAGCGCGGGCAGGCGCCGAAGGGATTGTTGAAGCTGAAGAGACGCGGCTCCGGCTCGCGCCCAGGACGATGGCAGCTCTTGCACTCAAATGCGCCGCTGAAGCGATGACGCGGGCGCGGCGCGTTTTCATCACGTGAAAGCTCTTCAAAGATGACCTCGCCCGATTCGCGATAGGCGATCTCGGCGGCGTCAACAATGCGCGCGCGATTCTCCGCGCTGACGACGATGCGGTCGAGCAGGACAAAGACCGGCAGCGTGAAATCCAAATCGAGAAGAGATTCGGGCGTGGAGAACTCGAAGATGCTGCCTTGCTGATAAAGGCGATTGAAGCCGGAGGCGCGCAGTTCAATAAGGCGGGCCTTGAGAGCTTCGGTGAGAGGAGATTCAGCAGCGGGCTTGACGGCAGATTTAGCGATTCGCTTCGCTGGCTTGGCTTCGGCCTCGGGCGCAGGCTCGGCGTGACGCACCGGGAAGAGCGCGTTGAGGCGGGTTCCATCGCCCAGCGCCAGCGTGGCGGCAGCGACTTCGTCGATGGAGTCGCGCTTGACCGGGCCGTCGCAGTGGACGCAGTGGACGTCGCCGCAACGCGCGTAGAGCAGGCGCAGGTAATCGTAGACCTCGGTGGCCGTAGCGACGGTGGAGCGCGGATTGCGCGTGGAGTTCTTCTGCTTGATCGCGATCGCGGGCGCGAGGCCGTCGATGATGTCAACGTCGGGCTTCTCGATGCGTTCAAGGAACTGGCGCGCGTATGCGGAGAGTGACTCGACGTAACGCCGCTGCCCCTCGGCGTAGATAGTGTCGAAGGCGAGCGAGCTTTTGCCCGACCCCGACACTCCGCTGATCACCGTCAGCTTGCCGTGCGGAATCTCGCAGGAGATGTTCTTCAGGTTGTGAGTCCGCGCGCCGCGGATGATGATGGCGTCATTCAAAGGGAAGCACCGTGCCGGAAGTTGCGCCGTCTGTTTTCCTGTCTTCTCTGTGAGGGTCGGAAGATAGAGAGCCATTTTTTATTATAAAGGCAGGGAACTTCACACGAAACAAGCGACGAGGCAACAACACGCAGGACTGTGTGCTGTTGCCTCGAATGGAATGTTTTTCAGGCTGATTACATAAACGGCTGCAGGGCTTCGAGCGCTTTGTCGATGTGCTCGATGCTGCGTTCACGCAGCCCGCGGTTCTCCGGCGAATCAAAGCCGTGATCTACATCGCGGCGCGCTTCTCTCAGCAGTCTCTCGGCTGAGTGGATCGGCCGGAATTCGTTACCCTCGCTCTGCGCCGGCGGCGCTTGCCAGGGGTTCTTTCCGTCGTCCATTGCGGCTCTCTTCATTTCGTCGATTGCGCGGGTGATCTGTTCGATGGCAAATTCCCGGGCGCGTACCCTTTCTGGGCGGGTGTCCATTCTCAGATACTCGCGCGCCGAGCGCAGATCGGAGATGGCATGAAGGTAAGCGGGAAACTGTGCGTGCGCCGATGTGGCCGGTGCAAAAAACGGAATGGTCAGCAGCGCGAAGACTGAGAGGACAAATGATTTGAAATTGCGCATTGATTACTACCTTTCTCGGGAGATCAGTACAACTGCTCTGCCGAGAGGATACTCCATCCGGCCAATGTTATGTAACCGCGAGCGATTCATCTAAATGGCAAAGCAACTCCATCGCGGTATCACAATGCGGGAAAATCGGCGATACTTTATTTTGTATCCTACAGAATTCAGAATGGTTAAAATTATGTGCAAAGTTTGGAAAATAAAGGAGGGGGGGTAGGGGGTGGGGTGCCTCCAGTTCTCAGTTGTCAGTTCTCAGTTGTCAGTAAAAAGCCCGGGGGTTGGTTGATGTTCATGCATTGATTGTGCGCGTTGGAGGGGAAATTATATGCAAAAAACTTGCCGTCCGGGCGGAGGGCGCTTCACGCAGGATATTCGCGGTATCCCTGTTCCCAAATGCGAGGAACCGGGGCCACCTGCCGCAGGGTTGGTGGGTGAGAGGGTGGACAGTAGACAGAGGACGGTTTCGATTCTTTGGGAAAACACGTGCTATCGAGTTTCGTGGTTCCCACTCATCCACGATAAAACTGTGGATGAGTGGGGCACCCCGGATTCAAGGAGTTGATGAGCGGCCACCTGCTGATGAACAGGGCACAACCTCTCGACAGATGAGGTTGATGCCGGGTTCACCGGCCGGGATTGATAAATGCAGCCAGCTGGCGGTTTAGCGCAAACTGGCTGCAAACCCAATCGCAGGATCATTGATTTTCTATTGCGTCGTTGGCCGCCTCATAGGTGGTTGCGTTGACGTACTCGTAATCGTTCCAGCCCGTCACCGTCTGATCGGCGGATGTGTTGGTGATCTCCATGCGAAGCGCATCGTACATATCGCCCTGAGTGCGGCTCACGTGGAAGGTAATGACGTTGTCCATTCCCGGTGCACTGAGCTGGCTAGTGGGCCACTGGAATACAACCCACTGGTAGGTGCCCGATAATCCGCTGCGAACTCCCGCATCGGCATTTTTGTGGTTATAGCCCGGCCAAGTCAGCGCATTCCCATTCAAAGAGACCGTCAAGCTGGACTCGGTGGCGGCCAGTCCGACGGAGAGAACCGCATATTGGCCTTGCGCCTGCTGTTCCTTGGAAGTAGTGAAGTGAACCTGCCAGTCTGGGACAATCGCGGTAACGCAATTTCCAACGTAGGCCGGACAGATATATTTGTAGCCGTCCGTCGTGTCGTCGGAAGCGTTATAAATGCCCGCGAAGAGGCCCGGATTGAAGATGTGCCACTGGTTGTAATTCCACTTTGACCAGTCATTGGTGGCTGGAGTGGAACCCACCGGAGTGGCGTAATAAATCACCGCGCCGTTGTTGGCGGCAAAGTCGGCCCAATAATTCCAATTGCCCCAATACTCGCGGTCATCCTGAATACGGCTGCCAAACCAATTCAGGTCGTCAAACCAGTCGAATCCGAATTTCCCTTTGGAATCGAAATCGAATTGGGGATCGAGATCGATGGGATCGACGATTCGTCCGTGGAGAAACTCGTGGGAAGAGCGGTCCGGTATTCCAATCGTCCAAACCGGCCAGCCGCGGCTGAAGTTCTCAGAGTTGAATCGAACCGAAAGCCGCGTAGGTTGGTTTGCAGTTACCGTGACGCCATCGTGCCGCAGTTCTCCCCAACTGTCCAGGTCATAGACAGTCAGCCGGTAAGTGCCGGGAGCCACGCCGCGGAATCTGGCCTCTCCCCAGGCGCTGAGATTTTCCCAGTATTGATGGCCTGCGTGAGAGTACTGCGCATTGGTTTGCTGGTCGCTCAAGACAGCCCATGCATGGCTCAGACCGAACCAGTCGCGATCCTCGACTTGCACATCAACCTCTCCGCGACCGGTCGAGGGAATATATCCATTGCTCAACAGTTGGGTTTCGCTATCGTAAGCCGGAGTGATCCGGCGCGACGCGCCCAACGCTTCTTCATACAGCGATGCCGCCGTTGGATGCGAAGCACTGAAGGCATTGAAGTGGAGATAGAACGGGCCGTACAACCTCTGCATAACCGAACCCGCCGGCACAGAGAAATTTATCTGGTTGTCGAGATGGTTTGAGTATGCCTCCATGATAAGCAAATTCCCGGTAAAGATCAGATCCTGTTTGCTTGGTCCGCCGGTGAGAGATTCGTGGCTGGGAAGCACCATCCACGCCGCCATCGTCGAGCCATAGACGCCTTCCGCCTTGTGCAGATATTCGTAGCTCGAATAATCGTACTTGGTGTAAAACTCGCGGCGAAATCCGGTGGGAATCGGCAATCCATGAAGGTCGAGGGTGGCGTCCTGAACATTGCGGCCGGGATCGCTGTTTCCGGTCAAGACGGCAGCGGGAAGCGGCATTGTTGTGGCCCCAAGATTACCCAGGCCCGTATTCTCCGAGTAGGTGTTGGTAAACTGCGTCAGGTCGCTGCGCAGCACCCATTGGATCTGGCCAACAGCGCCGGCAATATCTCCAGTTCCATGATTCAGGACGAAATAAATGTGAATGCCCGGATCGTTTAAAAACATGATGTCATGCTGCGACCAGGTAAATGGATTCGTGGCGCTTGACGGGATCGTCATCCACCAATCGATATACTGCCCGTTCGGATCCAGATAGTAGTTATTGGTCGGCGTGCCGCCTCCTGGGCCTACGTTATCCATATAGAACCCTTTGGGTCCTTTGCTGCTTACATTGGTTTTGTCGATGATCTCCTGATTTGGAAATGCGTTCCAGTGAATGCTGAAGATGCGCCCGTCGCCGGGAAGCCAATCAACAGTTACCACTCCGTTGCTGATCTTCCAATCCGTTGCGCTGCTGGTGTCAATGGTGATTTGCGCGGAAAGAGGCGTTTGCAACAATGCACACGCCAAGGCTGTTAGGAGAAGACGTTTCATTGGTTACCTCCAAGGGGGAATTGCAGCGATCCGCCGACCGCTGCGTTGGATTTCTGGCCATCATTCTAGGCACGTGGATTTGCAACTGTCAATGCAAAAGTTATTACAGAGACGCAAGCATATTCGCGCAATGCTTTTGGATTTTCCACAGTAAGAAAGCGGAATAAGTTATTGAAATCTACAAATAAACAGAGGTTCTGAATATTCACTCCGTTCCTGTCTCGAACCGGACGTCGTCGATTGCATCTATTAAAATCACGTGAAACAAGCTGGCATCCGCCGGTCTGATTATTCTTTGTCATCAGCGGGTTTTTTATCCGAGTTCCATCTCTTCGATCTGGAGTCATGGTTTGCTTGCGCTCTCATTGTTGATCCGGCCCGTAATAACTGACCCAGAAGTGCGGGCGTCCACCAGCGCGTAGGTGTTTTTGTCGTCAGGGTGGGAGACCACGAGCCACAGCCAGCCTGAAAAGATTGCAAAATGAAATGAAGCATCGGGCAGCCGGACCCGATGCGGTTTCGATACAATATAGATATGACATCGACACTCGCCGCAACATCCATTGATGAATTGTCCATTGACACCCTTCGGCTGCTGGCCGTGGACACCGTGCAGAAGGCCAATAGCGGCCATCCCGGCGCTCCGCTGGGGTGCGCGCCCATATCATATCTGCTCTTTCATAAGCTGATGAAGCACAACCCGAAGCACGCCAAGTGGGCGGACCGGGATCGCTTCGTGCTCTCCAACGGCCACGCCTCGGCGCTGCTTTACGGCACGCTCTTTCTCTCCGGCTACGATCTGTCGCTGGACGATCTGAAGAGCTTCCGGCAGTGGGGATCGCGCACGCCGGGCCATCCTGAGCGCCAGGACACGGATGGCGTGGAGGTGACCACCGGGCCGCTCGGTCAGGGCATTGCGATGGCCGTGGGAATGGCGATGGCCGAGAAGCATCTGGCCGCGGTTTATAATCGCCCCGGCTTTGATGTTGTGGATCATCACACCTATGCTCTTTTGGGCGATGGCGACCTGATGGAAGGTGTCTCGCACGAGGCGGCCTCGCTGGCGGGAACGCTGGGGCTGGGCAAGCTGATTTTTATTTATGATGACAATCTGATCTCACTGGATGGGCCGACTAGCCTGAGTTATACCGAGGATGCGCTGGAGCGCTTTGAGGGCTATCACTGGCACGTGCAGCGCGTGACTGACGGCAACGATCTGGGGGCGATTGAGGCGGCGATTGCGGCGGCGAAGGCCGAGACCAGCCGACCCTCGATTATTGCGGTGCGGACGATTATTGGCTACGGCAGCCCCAAGGCAGGTTCAAATAAATCGCATGGCGAACCGCTGGGCGCGGAGGCCGTGGCGGCGACAAAGAAGTTTTTCGGCTTCCCGGAAGACCAGAGCTTTGTGGTTCCCGATGATGCGCTGGCCAACTGGCGCAAGGCCGTTGAGCGCGGAGCGCAAGCTGAAGCTGCATGGAAGAAGCTCTTCGCGGCTTACGCGGCGACAAATCCTGAACTGGCCGCGGAGTTTGAGCGCACGCAGAAGGGCGAGCTGAAACCGGGATGGGAGAAGGCGATTCCCACCTTCCCGACCGACAAAGCTATCGCCACGCGCAATGCGGGCGGCGAGATTTTGAATGCGATTGCCGCGGCTGTGCCGGAGCTTTTTGGCGGCGCGGCGGACCTGACCTCTTCGACGCGGACGATCTTCAAACCGGGCGCAAACTTTCATGAAGACCCTGCCGGACGCAATGTATTCTTTGGCGTGCGCGAGTTTGGAATGTGCGCCGCGGTCAACGGAATCGCCGCTCACGGCGGGCTGATTCCCTTTGGGTCAACTTTTTTCATCTTCTCCGATTACGCCAAGCCGGCGATTCGTCTGGCGGCACTGATGGAGACGCACTCGCTCTTCGTCTTCACGCACGACACCATCGCGCTGGGTGAGGATGGCCCGACGCATCAACCCATCGAGCAACTGATGAGCTACCGCGCAATACCGGGCATGACGGACTTCCGCCCCGCGGATGCCAACGAGACAGCGGCGGCGTGGCGACTGGCTTTGGAGCGCAAGCGGCCCTGCTTCTTTGCGCTCACGCGGCAAAATCTTCCGGTGATCGATGCGGCGACGCACGACCTTTATGCTGGAGTTAGCAAGGGCGCGTACATCTTGCAGGATGCTGCGAAGCCGCAGGTCGTCTTGATCGGCGCGGGGAGTGAGGTATGGCCCTGCCTGGATGCGGCCAAGCTGCTTGCCGCTGATGGAATCGTGGCGCGTGTGGTCAGCTTTCCGAGCTGGAAGATCTTCGAGGAGCAATCGGCTGAATATAAGTCCAGTGTACTGCCGGTCAGCGTGCCCCGGCTCGCGGTTGAGGCTGGTTCAACGCTGGGCTGGTGGAAGTATGTTGGTCTCGATGGAGACGTGATTGGCCTCGACCGCTTCGGAGCCTCTGCGCCGGGACCAAAGATCATGACCGAGCTTGGCTTCACCGCGGCGAACATCGCGGCGCGGGCGAAGGCATTAGTGAAGTGAAGCAGTTGTCAGTGATCAGTTGTCAGTTTGGGAGTTAGTTATCAGGATAGCGAGTATGGTACGCTCGCGAGACTGATTACTTATAACTGACGGCTGACAACTGTTCCGAAAGGAACGCATCGTGAAGTTAGTTATCGCATCCGACCACGCGGGCTTTGCTCTGAAGGAAGAGCTTCGCGCCTATCTCGCCAAGTCCGGCCATGAAGTTGTGGACCTGGGAGCTTATAACTGCGACTTACAAGACGACTATCCCGACTTTGCCGAGAAGGTTGGCATGGCGTTGAAAAAGAACATTGCTCCGCGCGCCATTTTGATCTGCGGCTCCGGCGTTGGCGTATGCGTGGCTGCCAATAAGATACCCGGCATTCGCGCCGGAATGTGTCATGACACTTATTCAGCTCATCAGGGTGTGGAGCACGATGACATGAACGTCTGCGTGCTGGGTGCGCGCATTATCGGTTCAGCGCTGGCCTTCGAGGTGGTGGATAAGTTTATCGGTGCAAAGTTCATCGCAACGGAAGAGCGGTTTGTCAGGCGCTTCAACAAGGTTCTGGCTATTGAGGCTAAGTATCTCTGCGGCGATGGCTCCGACAAGCTGGCATAACTCGATAACATTCATGCAGCCTTTGTACTTCTAATTCACTCCTATGAAACGCACAAGTCTACTTGGGAGGCGGCGATTCTTCCCTTCGATGTAATCCTCTTTGATGTGGGCGGTGTGCTGCTTACCAACGGATGGGACACTGGTGAGCGCGCCACAGTGCTGGATCACTTCGGTCTGGATCGCTCGGCCTTTGAAGCACGCCATCCCGCGCCTTATCGCGCCTGGGAGATTGGCGCGATCTCAGTGAAAGAGTATCTGGACGCGACCGTCTTCTATGAGCCGCGCAGCTTTTCCGCGGATCAGTTCTTCACAGCGATCTGCGCTGGGTCGAAGTTGCTTCCCGACGGAGCGATGGGAATCCTTCAGGAAGTTGCCGCATCGGATAAGTATCTGGTCGGAGCATTGAACAACGAGGCGCGGGAGACAAACGAGTATCGCTTCGATTGCTTTCATTTGCGAGAATTATTCAAAGTAACGCTGAGTTCATGCTATCTTGGATTGCGCAAGCCGGATGAAGCGATTTATCAGCGCGCGCTGGAGATACTAGGCCGTCGGGCAGAGCGGGTTTTATTTATCGACGACCGCGCGGAGAATGTCGTTGGTGCAGTGACTGCGGGAATGAAGGCGATAAAGTTCGATGGAGCTGAAGAGTTGCGACTTGACCTGAAAAACCTGGGAGTTATCTAACAAGTTAGTGAGGAAGTTATGGCAACGGTGCAAATGAGCGTGCGGCCAGAGGATCTCTCGCAGGTTCCGCATAGCGGCGAGAGAGTTACTGAAGCGGCAATTCTGGTAATCTTCGGCGCGTCGGGCGACTTGACCAAACGCAAACTGCTGCCTGCACTCTTTCATTTGGAGCAGGCTGGCCTACTCCCGGAGAAGTTTGCCATTGTGGGCGTGGCGCGACGGCCGCTGGGAGATGAGTTCGCCGCGGAGATGCGTTCCGGGATCATCGAGTTTGGCGGCGTTGAAGCCAGCAGCCATAGGTTGGATAACTTTGTCAGAAAGATCAGTTATCATCCGTTGCAATTCGACGATCCAACGAGTTATGAGGGATTGAAGAGTGAGTTAGATAGGATTGCCAAAGAAAAGGGCATCGGCGGCAGGCGGCTTTATTATCTGGCAACCGCGCCGGAGCATTTTGCACCTATCATCGAAAATCTCGGCGCGCATGGGATGGCGCAACCGGAGCAAGGCTCGGCTGCTGTAGTGATCGAGAAGCCCTTCGGCCACGATCTAGAGTCGGCGCGCGAGCTAAATGCGCAGGTGAACGCCGTCTTCCATGAAGATCAGGTCTTCCGCATCGACCACTACTTAGGCAAGGAAACGGTGCAGAATATATTAGTCTTCCGCTTTGCCAATGGTATCTTCGAACCAATCTGGAATCGCAATTATGTCGACCATGTACAGATAACTGTTGCTGAAACGCTGGGCGTTGAAGGGCGCGGGCCGTTTTATGAAAAAGCCGGAGCACTGCGCGATGTGATGCAGAATCACGTGATGGAGTTACTAAGTCTGGTAGCTCTGGAGCCTCCGTCGAGCTTTGAGGCAGAGAGCGTGCGGCGAGAGAAATTGAAGGTCTGGCGGGCGATTCCATCGATTCCAATTCTCAATGTTGTGCGCGGACAGTATGGCGCGGGAGTGGTGGATGGACATCAAGTGTTGAGTTATCGCGAAGAGTCGCGAGTGAGTCCAGACTCCGGCACGGAGACTTATGCGGCGGCGCGCGTCGAGATAGAAAACTGGCGCTGGGCGGGAGTGCCATTCTATCTGCGCGCGGGCAAACGGATGCAGAAACGAGCGACGGAGATCAGCATTCAATTCAAGCAGCCGCCGCTGTTAATCTTCGACCGGCTGCGGACGCAGGCGGTCTGCCAGGTCATCAAGCCCAACCTGCTGACGATTCGCATTCAGCCCGATGAGGGAATTGCGCTGCGCTTCGGAGCCAAGGCTCCGACGACGATGGAGATGGACGTTTGCCCGGTGAATATGGACTTCGACTACGCGGCGGCCTTCGGCAGGTCGAGCGCGAATGGCTACGAACGGCTGCTGCTGGATGCGATGCAAGGCGACCAAACGCTCTTTGCGCACCGCGACGGCGTGGAGACAACCTGGGCGCTGTTCACGCCGGTTCTAGAGGCCTGGGCGAATAAGAAGCCGGAGGTCTTTCCGAATTACGCGGCGGGTTCATGGGGGCCGGAGTGCGGGGACCATTTGATAGCGAACGGCGGCCACGCGTGGCGGAATGACTTGGGGAGAAAAGGGTAAGACAGGGAATAGCCAGTCATGCTTCTCGACTCTGTTTGTAGATTTGCATACGAGACCTACCCCCACCCCTATTTTGCAAACAAAATCCTTTGTTTCATGAGTTTACAGGCGGGGTTGCGCTGTAAAATCGTCAAAACAAAGAAGTTCCCTACAAAATCGTCCAGGATAAGGAGTTACGGGACGTTTTGGCCTCTTCTGACCGCTTCCGGCAAAAAAACTGCGCGAAGAGGAGGCACCGGGACGATGATCTGAAAGAAAACTTCTGAGAATTATTGTGCGCCGAAGAGAGAAAATTATCTGCAAAGGACTGGCCGTCCAAGCGGACGGCGCTTGCGCGCCATGAGGGTATCCCCGGTCTCCAGATGCGAGGGACCGGGGCCGGGCGCCACCTGCCAACAAGATAACGCAGTCCCTACCTAGCCGCGAGTCCTGGAAATCCGCGGCGCGATTTGCCTGTCAAATTTGGCGATTTCTCGTTCTGCTTCTTTGCTGTACTCAATCCGCCAGGCCATACCGCTTTTCCATTTCTTGCTGAGTATAGGTTCTGCTGCGGCCAGCCTTCAGAGCGCGGGTCCGCTCTTCTGCCAGGTACAAATCTTCCAGGTCCGCCAGCTTTTCGCTGATCGCCTCAACCATGTAGTAGGTTTTGCTGCGCCCGGTGCGTTTGGACAGCTTTTCCAGGCGGGATTTCAAGTTTTCTGGCAAACGAAGCGAGACAGCGGAACCCATGACAGCCCTCCGTGACGATGCAATACAAGTATTGCACAAAAATGATTTTGAAGATGCACGAAACGACTCTCAACCGGCTATTTCGCCGGTTTTTTCATACCTTTATCCATGGCTTCGTTGGCGAGGCGATCGGCGACTTTGTTGCCGCCGCGCAGGGTGTGGCGCATCTCGAAGCTGGCAAGGCTGCGGGAGAGTTTGCGAGCCTCCTCAAAGAGCGGGCGCAGGATGGGGCTGGCGACCTTGTACTTGCCCTGCATCTGCTTGACCATCAGTTCTGAATCGCTGACGACGCGCAGGTGATTCGCGCCGTTCTCGATGGCCCAGCGCAGAACAGCCAGAAGCCCGGAGTACTCGGCGAAGTTGTTGGTGCGGATGCCGAGGAAGCCGTTGAGTTCGGCGACGGTGCGGCCCGCGGAGTCTTCAATGACCGCGCCGTAGCCGGAGGGGCCGGGGTTGCCGCGCGAGCCGCCGTCGCAATGGGCGGTGAAAATTTCAGTGGAGTTGGGGGCGGGAGGATCGGGAAAGAGAGTGTCGTTCATTGACTTTTAGTGTAGCTGGTTTCCCATGTCCCCAAAAGCGAGTGACATAGGAGCCACGGAATGAAAACATCCCTCAGGGGCTAAAGCCCTGCACTTTTCTGCTGCTTTTTCGGCACGACTAAAGTCGTGCCCTGACACTTTTTGACGATCCAAAGAGTATTTCCGCAGCCTGAGAAGTCGTGCCTTGACACTTGTAGCGCAATATTCAATTGCGATTGCCCTATGGATTCCCATCTCCCAAGAGCGGGAGATGGGGCACCCAAGCACCCAGGCAAATTGCTTACCAACACCTCTGCTTCGCGTCTATCCGAGTGCGGAGACTCCCCTGATCCCCGGAGCAGATACGATGGCAACGGATGCGATGATTTACCCGATTTCCCAGGCTGCTGCACAGGGCGGCGCGGCTTGGCCAGCCCGGAGGTTACAATCCTCCACAGGCATGGCTGCAACCAGGGCGAACAACGGAGAGAAGAGCGCCGAGGAGCGCAGGCTGGCGCGTGAGCCGGAGATGGAGCTGATTCGCGAGGCGCAGGCGGGGTCGCGCGCGGCCTTCGACTCTCTGGTCCGGCAGTATGAGCAGCAGGTTCTCAGGCTGGCGCTGCACCTGACAGGCAGCGAGCACGATGCCGAGGATATTTATCAGGAAGCGTTTTTGAAGGCCTACCGGTATCTGGGAAATTTTCGCTTCGAGTGCTCGTTTTATACGTGGATTTACCGGATAGTAACCAACCTTTGCCTGGACCAGATGCGTCGGCGCAAGACGCGGCGCGAGGGCAACGCGGTGATTACGGACCACTCCGGCGATGAGATTGATCTGCTGGCTTCGGTCTCGGATGACCGTGCGTACTCGAACCCGGCACGCGAACTGGAGCGCAAGGCGCTGGGTGAACGGATTCAATTGGCGCTGGCGAAGCTGACGCCGCGCGAGCGGATGGTATTTGAGTTGAAGCACTATCAGGGGCTGCGGCTGCGCCTGATCGGAGAGATGCTGAACACCACGGAGGAGACCGCCAAGAATACGCTCTTCAGGGCGACGAAGAAGTTGAGAGCGCAGTTGTCGGGATTGCGGTAGGTATTGGTTTTGCAATCGTTGATTCCCTCAGGGGCTAAAGCCCGCTTGATTTTGCGGGGTTAATGTACGGGCTAAAGCCCGTACCCTCCGGCTAAAGTTCGTGCTCTTTAGGCGAGGTCAAGGGAATCGATAGGCGGTTGAGCAGACGCTTGTGGCATTCTCTCCGAAGGCCGGAGGGAGCCGGATTGTAGAGCGTCGAAGCGGGATTTTTGAGGCTGGAAGGACGTTGGCTATGAGATGCGAAGTTGCACATGAGCGGATAGTGGCGGCGGCTTACGGAGAGCTGGCCGAAGAGCAGGCGCGCGAACTTGAGCGGCACTTGAACGGCTGCGAGAAGTGCGTGAAGGAGCGGGAACAACTGCTGGCGCTGAAGGTGCTGGCCGAGGCTTATCCGGTGGCGGAGCCGGAGGCCAATCTGCTGGCGCGCTCACGGCAGAGATTGTGCGAGGCGCTGGATGCACTGCCGCCGCGCCGCTGGCTGGATCGCCTCTTCCAACAAATCAGGAACAGCATGGCGAATTTGCAGGCGGCGCCGTTGGCGGCTTCATTGCTGCTGCTGGCGGGCGTTGGCGCGGGTTCGCTGGGCGGCTTTGAACTGGCGATGAATCATGCGTCGCGCACTGCACCGACTCCCGCTGCGCAACAGGCTGCGCGCGAGACGAGTCAGCCGCTTGCGCCCGCGACGTCCACGCTGCCGGCAACGGCGGAGATTGCTAACATCTCCAGCATTGTGCGTCCGCCGAACAGCCATACGGTCGAGGTGCGCTACAACCAACTGGTGCCGCGGCAGATTGAAGGTTCGCTCGACGATCCGGCGATTCGCCAGTTGCTGATGCTGGCCAGTCAGAACTCATCGTCGGAGGGCGTGCGAGGCGATTCGGTGAAGCTGCTGGCGGCCGAGTGCAAGGCCGGACACAGTTGCCAGAAGGCGGCGGGGATTCGCGATGCGTTGATGGTGGCGTTGCGTTATGACCCGAACGAAGGCGTGCGCGAGAAGGCGCTCGAAGGTCTGGAGCCTTACGTCGCCGAGGATATGCGTGTGCGCAATGCGGTACTCGAGGCGCTGATGAATGACGGCGATCCGCGCATCCGCACATCGGCCATCAATCTTCTGGAGCCGGTGGAGGGCGATACCAGCGTGCGCCAGGTGCTGCACTCGGTTGCCGACACCGATCAGAATCCATATATTCGCACGGTCTCGCGGCAGGTCTTGAGCCGCGAGCCGGAGATACAATAAAACGCAATGCCCAGCAGTTGCGGGAGATGCAGTAATGAAGCACTTTTTGAGGCTGTTTCAGAGTTTTGTAGTTGCTGCGCTGATTACGATCGCGTCGTGCGCTTGCGCACAAGTTCCGGGATTCTTTGCGCCTCCCGGCGGGCCGCCGCCTCCGCCGCCGCACAGTTCACAGGGTTATCTCGGCGTGAATCTGGCCGACGTCGATCAGAAGGCCGCGCAGGCGCTCAAGCTCAAGGAAGTGCGCGGAGCCATTATCACGCTCATCGATCATGACGCGCCCGCAGGGCAGATCGGCCTTCGCGTCAATGATGTAGTGCTCAAGCTGAACGATCAAGTTGTCGAAGGCGCGGAGCAGTTGCGCCGTATGCTGCGCGAGATTCCCGCGGGGCGCAATGTCGCGCTCGAAATCAGCCGCAACGGCAGCGCGCTCACCTTCGACGTTGAGCTGGCCGACCGGCGAGCGATGGAGCAGAATGTCTGGAACAAGCTCGGCGCGGGCGATGACGTCTTCGCGCAGCAGTCGGGCCCGGGCGCTCCAGATGTTTCCGGCGAAGCGCCGAACTCCAGCGGCTTTCATCTTCCCTTCTTCGGCATTCCAAACGTCGGCGCGGTCGTCGAGCCGCTCACCCGCCAGATGGCCGGCTTTCTCGGCGTTCCCGGAGGAGTGATGGTCAAGGAGGTGGCGCGCAACAGTCAGGCCGCTGTCGCAGGACTGAAGGCCTTCGACGTAATCCTCAAGGTTGGCCCCTTCGCCATTGCTACGCAGACCGACTGGGAGCGAGCGCTGCGCGCCTATCAGGGCAAGCAGGTGCCTGTGACCGTGCTGCGCGAACGCAGACAGCAGACGCTCAACTTACAAGTGGACTCCCGGCACCATGTCTTCTAGAAATACTTTCAAATCACTTTGAAGTGCTGAGCCTTCAGCTTCAATCGCTCCAATTCTTGGCTCGCTCGACGGCGCGCTGCCAGCGTCCGCGCCGCTCAGCCCGCTCGGCGTCGTTCATCTTCGGATCAAAACGCGCGTCGCCTTGCCGCTGTGCGCGCAATACATCGGGGCTTGCCCAGAAGCCAGTCGCCAATCCGGCGAGGTAAGCAGCTCCCAGCGCGGTCGTCTCCGTCACCTGCGGACGCACCACTGGCACACCCAGCACGTCCGCCTGAAATTGCATCAGCAGATTGTTCACCGCCGCGCCGCCATCCACGCGCAGCGCAGCCAGCGGCGTTGTCTCGCTCTGGACGGCTTTCAGCACATCGGCCACCTGGAATGCGATGCTCTCCAGAGCCGCGCGAGCAATCTCTCCTGGTGTGGTGCCGCGGCGCAGGCCGATGAGCAAGCCGCTGGCGTGCGGATCCCAATGCGGCGCGCCCAGGCCGACAAACGCGGGAACGAACACAACTCCGCCTGAATCCGGCGCGCTCGCCGCCAGCGCTTCAACATCAGACGAGCTGCCGATCAGCTTGAGATTGTCGCGCAGCCACTGCACCACAGCGCCGCCGATGAAGATGCTGCCTTCGAGCGCGTACTCCAACCGATGCCCGGCGCTGGCCGCGAGCGTGGTAATCAGACGGTGCTTGGAGAGGATGAACTGTGTGCCGATGTTTTGCAATAAAAAGCAGCCGGTGCCGTAGGTGTTTTTGGCCTCGCCCGCGCGCCAGCACAACTGTCCGAAGAGCGCCGCCTGCTGATCGCCCGCAATCCCCGCAATCGCCACGCCGCCGAGTCCGAGCGTCGTCGTCACCTCGCCCACGCGCTCGCTTGACCATACAACCTCCGGCAGCAGGCTCAGGGGAATGTTGAAAATCCGCAGCAGTTCCGCATCCCACTCGCCCTTCACGATGTTGAACAACAGTGTTCGCGATGCGTTGGTCACATCGGTCACATGGCGCTCACCGCTCGTCAGATGCCAAATCAGCCAACTGTCCACCGTTCCAAAGGCCAGCTCGCCGCGTTCGGCCCGCGCGCGCGCGCCGGGGACGTTGTCGAGAATCCAACCGATTTTGGTGGCGGAAAAATATGGATCGAGCAACAGGCCGGTCTTCGCAGCGACTGTTTCTTCCGCGCCGCTCTCTACGAACTTGCCGCATTGCGACGCAGTGCGCCGGTCCTGCCAGACAATCGCGGGATAGATTGCTTTGCCGGTCTTGCGCTCCCAGAGAATCACCGTCTCGCGCTGGTTGGTGATGCCGATGGCGGCGATGTCGCGGGGCAGCGCGCCGGCCCGTCCCAGCGCCTCCACCGCGCAAGCAAGCTGGCTGGTCAGAATCTCTGTCGGGTCATGCTCCACCCATCCGGCCTGCGGGAAGTGCTGCTTGAACTCATGCTGCGCCGTGGCGGCAATCGCTCCCGCTTTGTCAAAGAGAATCGCGCGCGAGCTGGTCGTTCCCTGATCGAGCGCAAGAATGTACCCCATTTTGTTGGTCACCTTCGGCCTCCAGTCAATCACGCGTGGCTATGTGCGGGCAAGAGGAGCGAAAATCAACGGCGCTAGCTTCTTAATTTATGCCGGCCAGATTGGCCTGCAACTGCGCCTGGTCAAAGCCGCTGGGCGCGCCCTTGGCGGCAAGCCAATCTTGCCCGAGCAGCGTGTGCGCCTCATCGCAATACTTTTTCCAGAAGGCCAGAGTCATGGTCTTCGGCTGCCCCCAGGTGATGCAGGTGAAGCCGTTGGCGTCGTACTTAGGCACGAAGACGCAGTGCCCGCCCCAGCTTCCGGGCCGAGCATTTGCGCCGCCGTTTTTCACTACGTCCCACACATCCTGCGTCTGCGCCGTCAACGGCAGCGAGAGGCCGATGTAGACGCCGCCGAAGAGAGCAATCGACTGCTTGATCTCCACCAGATTGGCCGGTCTGGTATCGGCAAAGGCCAGCAGGCCGTGGCCGTCAAAGCTGCTCTTCTGCCAGCGGGTGAGCACGTCCAGCTCCACGCCGCCGTGATCGGTTTCAGGGTTGCCCGCCACATATCCGTCCCATTGTTCGTAGTAGCTCTCGATGGTCGCGTCCGGCACGGTGACAATGCCACTGGTATTCGCGGTCCAAACCTGCACCGCGTGACCCAGGCCGGCGATCGTGCAATCGCCCAGCGAATCATTCAGCATCATGCCCCAGCTGGCGACGTTTTTGGTCCAGTCGGCGGCGATCGGCGGCGGCGGAAGCGCCGGGGTCAGGTAGTTGCCCAAAGCCAGTGTGCGCGTATCCGTTTTGATCGCCTTGCGGCCAAGTTTCATCTTTGTGTGATCTGCCATCGGGAAACTCCTTGAGTAAAAAAACTGTGCCAATTCTGGACACTTTTGCTCAGAGTACCTTTTTCGCTCCTAATAATCTGCAAACCGAATCGCCTTCATTTTCACGCCGCAAACCGGCAAAATGCTCTACGATATAGGGCAAAGCAAGCTGGAGGGAAGATGAAAAAGCTATTGCTGGGAGTTCTGATTGGAGTTGTGCTGGCGCCCATCGTGCTGGCAGCGTGGCTGTGCTTTGGCAGAGTGCCGGTCGCCGTCGCCGATCCGCCGTTTCCCCAGGAGGAGTTCATCACCGGAATCCCGCTTCACCAGCGCATTGACCGCGAGCTTGCCAAGAGTCCCATCGCTCAACCGGATGAGGAGAGCCTGGTGGCGGGCGCGCACATCTACAACGACAAATGCGCAGTCTGCCACGGCTTTCACGGCAAACCTTCGCAGTTTGGGGCGCATATGTATCCTCTTGCGCCGCAGCTCTGGGAGAAGCACGGCGGCAGCGCCGTGATTGGAGTCAGCGATGATCCCCCCGGAGAAACTTACTGGAAGGTAGCCAACGGCATCCGGCTCACAGGTATGCCGGCCTTCAAGGATGTGCTTTCAGATACCGAAATCTGGCGAGTGAGCCTGCTGCTGGCCAACGCCGACAAGCCCCTGCCGCCTACTGCCGTGGAGATTCTGCGCGGCTCGGCGCAATTTCCGGAGTTGCCCGTCACTCAGCCACAGACACATTGAGAGATTCCTGCGGGCGCGCTTGCCATTGCAGCCGCAGTGTGCTAATACTCATTATGTAATTAAGATCCGTTCATATTCCGGCCTTCCGAGCTGGAACAGTGGCGTGATGCAGATGAGCGATGACACGGACTGACGATTGTCGCCCTGCGTAAAGCCATTGCACGTAATATCTCCCCATTCTGATGGTGTTTTTTGGCTGCTGGAGCTGCGTAATTGGAGCTTCCGCAAGCCGTATGCGGTGCATTTTCCCCGCAAGGGGAACTGATTCATTCCATTGGAAGGGTGACAACTTATGAGATGTTTCTTCTGCGATTCGCCGGAGATGCGGACCTCGCGTTTCCAGCCATTGGACATATTCCACTTGATTTTGCTGCAATATCCCGCGCGCTGCCGCAACTGCCGCGAACGGATGTTTGTCAATCTCTTCTCGGCATGGAAGCTTCCCAGTCGCAGTCAACTCATTCCGATGAGAGGCCGCATGGGAGCAACCGTAGAAGTCCGGCATCAGTAGTTGACATACCATGGGCTGCGCGCGCAGGAGCGAAAATCGCGCTCTTGACAAGATCGATGGCGGGTCATACTTCCACCCGAGCGATGAAGGCCTGTCGCCGGGTGGCCCGGAAAAGAAAAGCCACTGGGTATGGCTGCGCTGAATTTGCGTCTGCCATGCTATCATCGCCCTGCATCGGAAAAGGAGCAGCCATGCGGTGGCATCACTTTATTGCGTACTTTTTCGGCGGCGCGTTCCTCGCCAACGCCCTGCCCCATCTCATCAACGGCATCTCCGGCAGCGCCTTTCAGAGTCCCTTTGCCAACCCACCCGGCCAGGGCCTCTCTTCCTCGATGGTCAATGTCCTCTGGGGCTTTTTCAATCTCGTCATTGCTTACCTGCTGCTGTGCCGGGTGGGCAGCTTCAACCTGCGCAGCACCCGTCACGCGCTCACACTCGGCGCGGGCATCCTGCTGATGGCGCTGATGCTTTCCCAAGTCTTCGGACGGTTCCACGGCGGGCTGTGAGCCACATTTTTTCGCCGCGGCGGCCACTGCCAGGATAGGCTGTCGCAGTATACTCGCTGTCAGGTATAAAGATGGACCTTACGGCACTTTTCTCTCCGAGTCTTCTGCAGAACGCAGCCGGACTGACAATTCTTCTTGCGCTCGTCGGCTACCTGGCAACCTTCATGAGCGCTCGTATGCTCGCCCGTCGCAAAGACAAGCTGGAACTGGTTAACCGCAGACTCAACGAGTTTTATGGCCCTCTTTACGTCGCCTCGCAGGCCGGCAACATCGCCTATCGGTCGCTGCTCAAGAAGCAGGGCAAGACGCAGAGCTATCCCATTCTCGACAGCGAGATGAAGGAGTGGATGCTGTGGATGACCACCATCTTCATGCCACTCAATGACGTCCGCGAAAAGATCATTATCGAGAAGGCCTATCTTATCGTCGAGGAACAGATGCCGCGCTGCCTGCTGGACTTTGTCACGCACGTCGTCGGTTACAAGGCGGTGCTCTCCAAGTGGGCCGAAGGCGATTACACTGAACGCCGCTCCACCATTGGCTGGCCGCCTGAGTTTGATGTTTACGTGGAGCACTCCTACGCGGCATTGAAGGCCGAGCAGACCCTGCTGATGCATGGGGCTCACTGGCGGTTCTGGCGGCGCATCACTCATCGCAAGATCAGCTAACTTTGGCTCGCTGTGAGCATCCCGCAACAAATCGGGAGGCATATCCTGCGCCAAAAAGACGCCGGACATACCTCCCACCTGGAAATACTCTAGGTGCCCTATCCTTTCACGTTTCTTTTGATAGGGTGGAAAAGCACGAAGATCAATCTACTAATTGCTTGGCTGTTTCAACCCCACTCCGTACCAATAGGTGTATGTGCTGCTATTGGTGAACGGCAGATTACCGCTGAACTTGGAAAAGACAACCGAGTTACCCACAAAGGTGACAAAGACATCATGCTCGTATGTTGCAGTTACGGCGCGGAAGACAAATAATCCGTTGCAGGGATCCGTCAGTTTATCCGAACTACTGTCGTACAGGAAGCTGGACGATGAGACAGGCGTCAGCGCTGCATTGATAATCGTGTTGTTATTCGAATCGGTGACCGTGATGTTGTCGGTTGCGCCGGCTGTGATTACAACCGTCGCCTGACCCGTCGAAGGGGTGCCGGTCTCCGTGTTCCCGGAGTTGTTGGCGTTGAGCTTTTCATAATAGATGGCCTTATACGTCCCGGCCACCGACGGATCGAAGACGGGGCTTGCCGCCTTTGGCAGACCAATGATCGATCCGTTAGGCGTGTCTACGATGAAGAAGCCGTTCGCCGTGCCGAAGATGGTGTTTGTGCCCCCGCCCGCGCCGCCGACTGCCCCAGACAGATACGTTCCCGATGCCGACTCCGTCAGTCCGCTGAAGTCCATCGGGCCGCCGCCAAAGGCTCCGCCCGCGCCGGGAGCGATGTTTCCGTAAGGCCAGTAGTTTGTGTTCGTCCCGGAGGTAGTTCCAATGGTCACCGAACCGATTTCCAGGCCGCCGAAGGAGGTGCGGAAGGACATATAGTTGTAGCTGTTGTTGGCAAAGGTGCTCAACGAGATAGGACCGCTCTCCACAGCCGTAATCAGAGCCGGCGTATTCTGGTTAGGTCCGGATTTTGCCGACTGAATCAACAGCGCATAGCCCGGTACTTCATAGGCCGAGAGCAAATTGCCAGTCGGATCATCCAGCGCATAGCTGCCATCCGCATTGACCGTATACGGAATCGTCCCGCTGGCGCCGTTAGAGAGATTCGTATAGCTGAGTGTCAGTTTGGTTGTATCGATGATGATGGTTAGAAAATCGCCCACCGAAGCCGTTCCGTTATACGCATACGTAACGTCACTGGGGGTGGCGGGGATTGGATTGTTAGTGTTGGTGGTAGTGGTAGACATCTGTTTTCCGCAACCGGTTAATCCAATCAAAATCAGCAGAGCACAAACAAGGCGTAGCCGCATAAAATCCTCCTCGGGTACACAGCCGTACGTGCCCACGCAATCACTATCGGCTCCGGTCCCTGTAGCTTCACGCGAGAAGAATTCAAAATTAGTCTTTAGTAATGGAGCTAACTTGACGATGTGACACACGTTCCCAGGCCGGTCTGAGTCAATAATTCCAGAGTCTAATCGCCTGCGAGGTTGCAGTTTTTAATTGGCTTTGAAATTGTTCACGAAACGGACCTGCCTGTGCAATTGCTCGCGAGGAAGATGGAAGAATGCATCGGCGATTTGGATGTAGCATAAGACTCTCGATAGATGCTCCCTGCGCGCCGATTCCGGGCATCAGCAACAAAGTTGAACCCAAACTTTCCAGCCAGCGGGGATCAATGTCGTTTCTCGTAGCTCCAATAACTGCTCCAACAACTTCGCCGTCGGGAGTTCGCGCGTTATAGCTGACAATCTGATCGCCGAGATATTGATATGTTCTCAGGCCATTTTCCAGCCGCGCATTTTGTATCTCGATTCCTTCGCGGTTAGAGGATGCTACGACGACGAAGACATGGCCGCTCGCCTTAGCTGCGCTTTCAAATAGAGGCTTCAGACTTTCGAATCCAAGGAATGGATTAGCTGTTACAGCATCCACTCGCAAGGGACTCGCGTCGCTGAAAAACGCCTCCGCATAACCGAGCATGGTTGAGCTGATGTCACCGCGTTTTGCATCGATCAGAACTAATACACCACGGCGCCTGAACTCGCCGACGATCTCTTCCAGTACAGCGATTCCAGGCGAGCCGAAGCGCTCGAAGAAGGCAATCTGCGGCTTGACGAGAAGAACAATCTCAGAGGACCACTCGACGTAACACTCGGAAAACTTCTTCAAGCCGTCGATGCTGTTGGGCAATCCCCATAACTTCAACGCATCTTCAGAGGGATCAAGGCCGAGGCAAAAGGGCGACCGTTGCGAAGCTCCTTCTCGAAATCTATCTGCAAAAGACTTCATCGCATTTATCTCAACTTACTTTTCCAAAAACCGTGTACGCAGTTTCTCAACGTCTTGGTCAGAGAGGCCGAGAACAGCGCGGCGATAATTGTCAAATGATCCGTATTTCTGATCGATATGACGAAGCATTCCTTTCAGATATTCGGGATCGGAGACCATCGTTATCTGCCACTGCTCTTGTGTGAGTTGTCCGTGCATGGGAGCGGAGCCGGGAGTAGGCTTTTGAGTTGAATCGTTTCTTGCGGCAGAGTTAAGCGGGATTTGGAGGTATATATTGGTCAACTCATAATCGGCGAGAACAGTCTTTTCTGGAACTCCGAGAGTTCGCAGAAGAAAAGCGCTGAACACTCCAGTTCGGTCCTTTCCCGCGGCGCAGTGGTAGAGGAGCGGCAAGTGTTCGTCGTTTAACTCGGCGAAAAGCTTCTTATACTGATCCGAGGTTGAGAAAGCAAGACTATCGTAATTGATTGTCATCCACTCACGAATCTCCGCGAGGCTTGGATTGGAAGCAAGAAACTCTTGCGGCGATGTTTTAGCATCTTTGTTTGCGCGTGGTGGAATCGGCAAGCTGATGTGTTCAACTTTGGAGCCTGGAATCCATAGCTCCGGAGCAGTTACATTTTCCTGCGGGGTGCGAAAATCGCAGACCGTATGGATGCCTAACTTGCTCAGATAAGCGTAGTCATTGGAAGTTAGTTTGTTGAGCGCGCCGGACCTATAGAGTTTTCCCCATCGGACGAAGCGGCCGTCGGTGGTCTCATAGCCTCCGAGGTCGCGGAAGTTAGGGCTTCCTTCCAAAAGGATGCGACGAATCGAGACTTCGCGCTGTTTGCCGTGGTCCGGCCTTAGAAAGAAATAGATGCGTTCTCCGGCTGCTCCAGCATGAACAGTTACATTCAACTCAGAAGTTTTTAGGAGTAATTGCAAATCTTTTGACCCAGCAGGGTCTATGCTTGAGAAGATTTGAACCCAGTGCGAATTGCCGGACAAAGAATAGGAGAGCCTGTACTCTGTGGGAGATGTCTGAACACAAGATAATTCCGTTATTTCCGCGCTGGTCAACATTGCCCCAGCGAGGAGGGTTGCAAGAGTGATCAGAGAAAGTTTTCCAAACATTTTCGACACTCCTATTCTTTGATTCGGCTGTTTACGAAGATTACTGGGGCCGCGTTCTCCAGAGTTTAATAGGGCGCAACAGCATTTTCGTCTTCATCGCCGTCGCCGTAATCGGCTGGAGGCAGCGGCACCAGAGCGATAGCATTGGCGGGCGCGGAGTATACAAGCTGGCCACCGAGATAAGTTGCTTCGACGACGATGTCCTTGATTGTCTCCGGCGGAACCGCTGCCGGATTCTTCTGGAGAATCACAAAATCTGCGAGCTTGCCGGGAGTGATGGAGCCTTTGATTTTTTCTTCAAAGGTGGCGTAGGCGCCGTCGAGAGTCCATGCCTTGATCGCCTCTTGCACGCTTACTTTCTGATTTCCGCCAAGCACATTCCCTTCGGAGCTTTTGCGCGTGACCATATTCTGAATTCTCAGCAGCGGGTCCGCAGCGGAGATGGGAGAATCGGAGTGACCGGCCACGGGAATGCCCATGTCAATCGCCGTGCGATAGGCGTGCATCATCGCGAGGCGATCCGGCCCGTAAGAGGCGAGTATGTTTCCGTACTCCCACATATAAGAGTGGAAGACAAGAATCACACCGTCCTTTTTGGCGCGATCGAGCAGCGCCTGATTCATCACGCTCGCGTGTTCAACGCGCCAGCGCGCATCGGGGCGAGGGTTCTTAGCTTCGGCGCGTTCAATCGCGGTAAGAACCATGTCGATCTCGCGGTCACCATTGGAGTGAGTCGCAACCTGCCAGCCGGCATTCCACCATTTAGCGTAGTCTTCATCCAGCTTTTCTTGCGAGCGCGCCGGCGGAATTCCAAAGTAGCCGGGGCGGTCAGAATAGGCATCGCTCAACCATGCGGTTCGTCCGCTCAACGAATTACCCTGGAAGGTTTTGAGAGCCGTGATGCGAAGGCGGTCATCGCCGAATCCACGGTCGATTCCAGCTGCTTGCAGTTTGTCAAAATTTTCCGCAGTGAACATGAAGCCGACGCGCACCGGATTTCCGAGATCGCGCAATTCCTGCATCATCTGGAACGACGATGAATTGCCTCCTGCGATGCCGACGCTGGTAAGTCCCCTGGCGGAGTACTGGCGGAAGCAATTCATATATCCCTGCAACTCCTGATCGTGAGGAATTGCGGTCCGTTCATTTGATCCGGCTCCCTGGCGATCACGGCCTTTGAAAATCAGTCCGCGCGCGCTTTCACGAATCACTCCATTGGGAGTTCCGTCGGGATCGCGGTCTAGCGCTCCTCCGGAGGGATCCACAGTGTCTTTGGTGACGCCCGCTTCGTTCAAAACGAAGCTGTTCACAACCGTGATATGGCCGGAGCCATGTGTGATTGTTACCGGCTGCGTTGTGGAGACCTGATCCAAATCGTGACGGTTGGGATGACGCCCCAGCGTTACGTCGTTGTATCCGTAGCCGCTGATGGTCTTGCCCGGAGGCGTGATCGCAGCCTTCTTCTTCAGTGCGGCGATCAGCTCATCCATTGTCTTGACGCGGTCACCGCCGAGCCACACTCTGTAATACTGTGAGTTCTCGTCGAAGATGGCTTGAGGATGAAGATGCGCATCGTTGAAGCCGGGGGTCACCGTCTTTCCTTTGAGGTCGATGACCTTTGTCGAAGGCGTTTTGAGCTTGAGAATCTCCGCGTTGGTTCCGACTGCGGTAAAGCGTCCATTGTCGATGGCAAAGGCCTGCGCGGCAGGATGCGCTGAATCGACGGTGATGACATTGGCGTTGATGACGATGGTGTCGGCAGCGAAGGCGATCTTCGCCGTCAATGCGAGTAGCAGACAAAGTCTCTTGATCATACTTATCTCCATTTCATTGGCAACGGAATTGACCGCTGCGACGTTGTTGTCATCTGATCGGCGCGTCCGCCATCATCGCGGGAATCAGTTCACTTTCGGCTGACGCTTCGTTCTGATTGCTTGAGCTGAGATTGATTTCTTCTTCAATGTCTCCCTCACCGGGCGCGAGAAAAAGATTGGTTTCCAGGCCGTGCTGGCGGGTATAAAGATCGTAGTAGCGTCCGCCGAGAGCAAAGAGCTGGCGGTGATTGCCTCGCTCGATGATGCGGCCATTCTCGATGACCAGAATCTGATCGGCGCGGCGAATTGTGGAGAGGCGATGTGCAATGACGAAAGTTGTGCGCCCTCGCATCAGATTATTCAGCCCGTACTGAATCATGGCCTCTGACTCGGAGTCGAGCGAACTGGTGGCTTCGTCAAGAATGAGGATGCGAGGCCGAGCGAGTAGAGCGCGAGCAATGGAGAGGCGCTGGCGCTGGCCGCCGGAGACTTTTACGCCGCGCTCGCCGACGATGGTGTCGTAACTATCGGGAAAGCGCTCGGCAAACTCGTCCACGCGCGCCGTGCGGCAGGCCGAGAGAAATTCCTCCTCACTGGCATCAGGACGGGAGAACATTACGTTGTCGCGAATGGTTCCGTCGAAGAGAAATGAATCCTGCAAAACCACGCCGAGTTGCGAGCGGAAGGAGCCGAGCTTCACCTTCGACAGATCAATCTCATCCACAAGTACGCAGCCGGAATCCGGCGTATGAAATGCGCAGACGAGGCTGATGATCGTCGATTTGCCGGAGCCGGATGAGCCGACCAAAGCAGTGACTGTTCCGGGAGCCGCGTAGAAGGTGATGTCGTGGAGGACGGGCTTGTCTTTCTCATAGGAGAACTGAACATTCTCAAAGCGCACATAGCCGTTGATCGGCGGCATAGAGACGGTGCGTTCGGCAGGCTGGTTCTCGTCCATCTCGGAGAGCAGTTCGGTGGTGCGATCCAGTCCGGCCAGAGCCTCTGTGATCTGCGTGTAGATATTGACGATCTGAAAAACGGGCGCGGTCATGAAGGCAAGCATGACGCCGTACTGTGAGTAATCGCCCATCGTCCAGCCGTGGCCAACCATATGGCCGCCCATATAGATGACGATGACGGCGACAAACCCGGTGACGGTTGCGGAGGCGGAGCTGAGCATACTGGTCATGGTCAGCGACTTGATGACGTTCTTCAGCAGACGCTCCGCGCCGCCTGCAAAGACCCTTGCTTCGCGCTCCTCTGCATGGTAGCCCTTGATTACGCGCACACCGCCCAGCGATTCGGTGAGACGCCCTGTGACCTCTGCGTTGATTCTTCCGCGCTCGCGAAAGATGGGGCGAATAAATTTGAAGGCGTACTGCATGAAGAAAGCGAAGCTGATGACGATGGCAAAAACGGTGAGCGTAATCTGCGCGCTCATGCGCATCAGAAAGATTAGCGCCCAAACCGCGGTAAGAATGCCAGCGACAAACTCAACCAGGCCGGTGCCGATGAGATTGCGCACACCCTCAACATCGCTCATGATGCGGGCGACGAGCGTGCCGGTGCTATTCGCGTCGTAGTAGGAGACAGGCAGAAGGCCAACATGGCGCTGAACGCGAATGCGCAAGTCAGCGATCAACCGCTGGCCTTCTTTGGAGAGGAGTTGAGTGAGCGCGTAGGAAGCGATAGCCTGAATCATGGTGGCGCAGAAGACGACGGCGACGATCTCAGGCAGCCGCTCTGTATGCGGCGGCTTAGTATTGATTACTGTATCGATGAGACGTTTGGTGATCAGCGCGAGGGTCAAGCTGGCACGAACGCGAACAACGGTCAAGGCCAATCCAAGAGCGATGATCCATATACGCGGCTTGAGCATCGTCCAAATTAATGGCCAGACGCGCTTCAGGTCGGGTTTTTTCTTCGGCAAGCGATCCAGAGCCGCACGACGGGCAGCGCCGCCTCCGCCTCCGCCGCCGCGTTCGGCCCAGTTGCCCATTCCCCCGCCAAAGCCGCCGCCCATTCCCATGTGACCCATGTTTTACACTTTCCTTACAGCAGCGCACGACCAATGTACTGCGGGCTTGTGAATGAGCAGTGACGACATCTTCGATGCCGACCAGACGCGAAAATTATTGACCGGCGGCAACTGGCTCTTCATCGAACTGAAGAGACTCTTTCATTTCCGCATAGGACAAAGACCTGTCTTTGAGCGACGAAAAGCATTCCTTGCCGCCAACCCAAACGCGCGCCACGTCGCCGTATCCTCTGTGCGGATGAAAGGCGACCAGGTCGGCTTGCTTGCCTAATTCAATGCTGCCCGTGGTGTCACCAAAGCCGAGGTGTTGCGCGGGATTCAGCGTGAACAAATTGATGGCGGCGGAAAGCGTCATGCCTTCCTCGACCATGCGGATAGCGCAGGCCAGCATCGACGGAAAATGATAGTCACTGCAAATAATGTCTACGAGGTTCTCGGACATGGCGTCGTGACAGGCCAGATTTCCGCAGTGCGAACCGCCGCGATAGTAGTTGGGAGCGCCCATACAGACCATCATGCCGAGTTCTTTGGCCTTGCGTGCGGCCTCGATGGAGCAAGGCATTTCACTCAGAGTGGCTCCTGACTCGAAGGCTTCAATTACGTGCTCGACGGTAGTGTCATCATGGCTGCCGAGTGGAATTCTTCCGGCGACGCGCGCCTGGACCATCCTGCGATTGTTTATCTTGCTAGCCCTGGCGATACGTTCATCCATGCGCTTGCGCGCCTCTTCGATGGTGATGTTCTGACGAGTGGATTGCTGTAGAAGCAAAGCCTCAATATCGCGAAACTGGCGCTGGCCGGGCATATCGTCGTTGAAAACAAGATTGGCGATGCTCTTCAATTCGAGCAGTTCATCGAGAACTTCCGGTTTAGGCTCGAAGCTGGTGTTCCAGCGGATGTGAATCAGGTGATGCGCGCGCAACTCAGGGATCAACTCTTGAAATCTTTTGGCCAAAGCGAGTCCGTCTCCACGCCACGAACCGGGATGGCCTTCGCGCTCTTCGGAAATTCGCGCGGCAGTAGAGATGGTCGTGAGGCCGCAACTGAGAGCGCGCAGATCCATTACGTGCAGCGCTAATTCAAGCGGAATCTTTGCGGCGGGACGAGGGCTGATCTCGCGCTCGAGATAGTCGGTGTGAATATCGATGATACCGGGGATGAGAATCGCGCCGCGCAGATCGATTCCGCCGGAAAGGTTATGCGGCACAATATCAATAATGCGCTCATCTTCTACAACGAGCGACCCGTTCACTTCACGGTCAGGACAAACGATGCGGGCATTGGTCAGAATTGTCTCGGTCATAACTCTCTTCATTCTCCCTTGTTTTCTTTTCGTCATCTTGTAACGAGTTGCGGCTGGGTGATGATGCTGCGCCTCGCCCAGTCAGAGATGCGTTCCATCACCGTAATCATCACGACAATTAAAATTGTGTATGCCAGCACGTCCTTGTAGTGAAGCAGGCCGCGGGCAAATTCCAGTTCAAAGCCGATGCCACCGCCGCCGAAGATTCCCAGAGGAATGGCCGCGCGCAAATTGTGGTCGAATGCATAGAAGAGATTGGCGACAAAAGACGGCATGGCCTGCGGTAACACTGCGAAGCGGATAGTTTGCAAGCGTGTGCTTCCAACGCTATCGACGGATTCAATAATTGCCTTGTCGGCTTGTTCGATGGAATCCGCGAAGAACTTGCCGTACATTCCAACCGAACCGATGGCCAGTGTCAGTACGCCCGCAAAGGGGCCGATTCCGACGGCAATCAACAGGACGAGAATAACAATCAGCTGCGGGATCGAGCGCTCCATAGCCAGCAATGTGCGCACGGCAAGCCTTACCAGAGGATGCGGCGTCGTGTTCGTCGCGGCAAAGAAGGCCAGCAGAAGCGCGATGCCGCCGCCGCAGACAGTGCCGAGAAAGGCCATCGAGAGCGTTTCAATCAAAGAGACGAACAGCGAACTCCTCCAGAACAGCGCGATGTTAGGAGGAAACATCTGCTGCGCCAGATCGGCAACAAAGCGAAAATCAATGAAGACGCTGTCAGGACTTAGATCAAGAAAGAAAAACAACAGATACATTACTATGAAGATCGCCACGATGTAGACGATCATCAACTTGAACTTGCGCGAAGGTAAAGCGTTGACCGGAACATCGATGCTCATCGCAGCAGCCCTCCGCTTAAAATGCGCGTGCGGAAGAAATCCGAAACGCGTTCGATGGTAAAGACCAGAATCAGCGTGAGAATCACAGCCACGCAGGCCTTTTGATAGTCCATCGCGTTCATCGAGGTTCGCATCACATAGCCTATGCCGCCCGCGCCCACGGCTCCAAGCATTACGCCCGCGCGAATGTTGAATTCAAAACGAAAGAGACCGTTGGCAAATAACGAAGGAAGAATTTGAGGAATAACCGCGTAACGAATGACCTGCGAGCGCGTCGCGCCGGTTCCCGCAACGGACTCGAGCATCTGCGGTTCGATCTCTTCGATGCCATCAGCGAGTAACTTGGCCAGCATTCCAATGCTGCTGAAGGAAAGCGCCACAAGACCGGGAACAACTCCCAATCCGAAGATGGCGATGAGAAGAAGCAGTTGAACTATCTCCGGCAAACCTCTTTCCAGAGCGATAAAAGCGCGCATGGCCAAACGCAAAAAAGGCGGCGCAAGATTAGACGAAGCAGCCAGCGCGCAGGGCAAAGATAGACACATGCCCAGGATTGTGGCGGCCATCGCCATTACGACAGTGACTGCAAGCGGTTGAAGCATGGAAGTAAGTGAACTCAAATCTGGCGGAAAAAACATTCCCACTAGTGGAATTCCCTTATCGATGCCCAACACAAACGATCGCAGATCGACATTGCAGCGCCACGCAGAGAAGGCAATCAGCAGAGCAAGCAGCGTTGCAATCGCGGCCTGCTTCCAACGCTGGCCTGCGATGCTCCGCTTCCACTCCAGAAACTTCCAGTCTAGAAACTTCTTATCCAGGACGGAAGGCTCCTGCTGAATGAATTCTTTGCTCGTTGCCTCCACTAGACGGTTACCTCTTCATACAGTTCGGACTTTGTTTCAGAATCGACGAAAGGCAAATCGCTGTTGGACTCGCCGTAAATGTATTCCAGTTGACGAGGCGAGATTTGCGCCGGACCGTCATAGACGATTTTGCCATTGCGGATACCGAGAGCGCGCGTACAGTATTTAGCTACGGCCGCAGGCTGGTGAAACGCGCCAACTACAGGCGTCTCCAGCGATAATGGCTGTAAAATCGACATGATCGCATCGGCGTTCTTGGGGTCTAGGCTGGAGATCGGCTCATCGGCTAGATAAACCAGGGGGCGCTGATGCATAGCGCGCGCAATGGAGACTCGCTGCATCTCGCCGCCACTTAATGATCCGGCAAGACGCGCGGCAAATGGAGCCATCTTCACGCGATCCAGAGCAACCATAGCTTCGCGCGCCTCCGAGTCCTTGAAGCCTAGCAGCCAACTGCGCATAGGACTGATGTGACCCAGACGGCCCAGCATCACATTTTCCAGAACTGTCAAACGCTTTACTAGATTCGATCCCTGAAAGATCAGGCCGATGTGGCGTCGCGCCCTGCGAAGCTCCTGCGCTTTGACATTGGTTGTTCTATAAGTTTTGCCCGATGGCCCCATCAGTGCGATCTCGCCTTCACTCGGCTTTGTAAGTCCAACAATGCATCGCAATGTTAGCGACTTACCCGCACCGCTTGATCCAAGAATCGCTACAAACTCGCCTCGTCCAACGCTGAAGCTAACCTGATTCACCAGGCGCTTTCCATTCGGGAGTGTTACGACAATGTTCGTTACGTAAAGCATGAAGTACCTACTTTTCCACGAAGTTGAAATCCTTGACCTGCGACGCGTACTTTCTCAGACGGTCATAGGTCGCATCGTTGACGGCAACATTCACCGTCCCGCTGTTGATATTGCCCTGCAAACTGGTGAGATGTGCCCAGAGTTCCGGGTCTTTGGTGGGAATAGCGAGCAGTGCTGCCTGAATGTCTTTCTTTAATTGTTCGGGAAGTGCCTTGCGGACAGCATAACAGGAGTTTGGAATCGGTTCAGAGGTCCAGATCACCCGATTATCGTCTGGCTTCATCTTTCCTTTTTCTACGAGACGCTTTGTGAAATTTCCCTGGTAGGCACCCACATCCACTTTGCCGGATTTGACTGTCATAATGGCAGCGATGTGACTACCTGCATAAATAACCTTCTTGAAATCCTGTTCGGGATTGATGCCCATCTGAAGCAGGCCGACGCGAGGATATAAGTTGCCGGAAGTTGAAGCTGGATCAGAGAAGGCAAAGACCAAATCCTTCGCGTGCGCCTTCATATCTTCTATGGAGTGAATAGGGCTGTTCTTCGGAACTGCAATTACTGATGGATAACCACCCAACGTGCCATCAGGATAACCTCGTCCAACTATTGCCTCAGCGCCGGCCTTTTGCGCTGCGATGATATAGGCCAGCGGACCAAAGTTTGAAATATCAATTTTTTCGGCTCGCATGGCTTCAATGGTTGAGGCGTATCCTTCCACTTTCACCACTTCTATCGGTATATGCAATTGTTTTTGAAGATACTCGCGAATTAATTTATTGCGTAATCCGCCTCCCATCAACTCCTCAGATTGCGCAGAGTACGCAAAATGTAGAACCGCCGGCCTTCCGTCGCTGGCATGGGTCGTCTTGCAGTCGTTCATGGAAAGGAGCAATGCTCCAGTGAAAAGAGCAGCAAGATAGGCCGGCAAGCGCTTCATAACCATCTCCCTATGCGTAAACCGCATCCTTGATGCGAACGCTCTTGAGATTCAATAGCCATGAGGCGCGTATTATTCGTAAGTTGAGCGACAATGTTCAAAACATGAAGCATGGAAGCCTACTTATCTTCAAAGCTGAAGTCTTTGACCTGCGCCGCATACTTTCTCAAGCCGTTATACGTCGCATCGTTGACAGGAATAATCACTGTCCCGCTGACCTGCGTGCCGAGCAAGCTGTTCATATTGGCCCAGGCCGCCGGACCTTTGGTTGGCATGGCAATCAATGCGGCCTGAATATCCTTCTTCAGTTGATCAGGAAGCGCTTTGCGAACTACGTAAGGTCCGTTTGGAATTAGATCGGAGGTCCAGATGACACGCACATCGTCTGGGGCCAACTTATTCTTTTCGATGAGTCGAGTCATGAATCTCACCATGAAACCAGCCGCGCCCACCTTGCCAGACTTGAGCGCCATAATAGAGGCCAAGTGATTTCCCGTGAAGACCACCTTCTTGAATTCCTTTTCGGGATCGATCCCTGCCTCGATCAGCCCGACGCGAGGGTACAGATATCCAGAGGTGGAAGCCGGCTCGGCAAATGCGAAGACGGTATCCTTTGCGTGTGCCTTCAGATCCTCCATGGAGTGAATAGGACTGTCTTTGGGCACCGCAATCACAGACCGGTATCCGCCGACTGTGCCGTCAGGGTAGCCTCGCGCGGCAATCGCTTCGGCTCCGGCCTTTTGCGCAGCAAGGAGATAAGTCAGCGAACTGCCTGTGAACATATCAATTTTCTCCGCGCGCATAGCTTCAACAGTTGCAGCGAATCCTTCCACTCTTACAATTTCGACCGGCATATGAAGCTGTTCCGAAAGATATTTGCGTGTCAATTCACTGCGCAGGTTACCACTCTCTAACAGTTCAGACTGGGGCATAAACGCGTAGCGCAGGACCGTGGGCCTTCCATCGCTGGCATGGCTCGACTTGCAGCTATTCAAGGATAGGAGCAATACGCCGGAGAGAAGAACAGCAAGATAGGCCGGCATGCACTTCATAACCATCTCCCTATGCGTAGACCGCATCCTTGAGAAGGCCGTTCTCCAAGTGGAGAGAGCGATCCGACATCATGGCCAGTGTATGTTCATCATGGGTGATCAAAATGATCGAAGTGCCGATTTTCTTAAGCTCTATCAGCATTTCGATCACTGCGTCTTTAGTCTTCAGATCGAGAGATGCGGTAGGTTCATCGACAAGCAGCACGCGTGGCCGTGAGATCATGGCGCGGGCAATGTTCACGCGCTGTTGCTCACCTCCGCTGAATGTCGCGGGATATGCATCCCATAGCTCTTTGGGAAGACTCAATCGCTCAAAGGACTCGCTGGTAACGCGCCGCGCTTCGTCGAGTGTGCAGCCGCGCGCAACCAGCGCAAAAGCAACCACGTCGATTGCTGGCACGCGGGGGATGACTTGCAAGAACTGGGAGCAATAGGTCATCTCTGTCTTGCGAATCCGCAGCACCTCATGCTCGCTTGCGGATGCGAGATCGATCACAGAACCAGTCCTATCGCGATAAAGTATCTGGCCGCTACTGGCAAGATAGGTGCGATAGATACACTTCATCAGTGTCGACTTACCCGATCCGGATTTTCCGGTTAGTGCGAGAATCTCTCCTTCATGCACATCAAAAGAGACCTGGCGCAGCGCCTCAATTTCTTTCTCATTAAGGATGTGTAGTTCGAACCGCTTTTGCAGGTCCACGATTTCCAGTAACTTTGTCATCTGCTCCTCATCTTTTTTCGTCAGGCAATTTCCTCTTGCTCCACTTAGAGCAAGGAACTGACCAGTAGTTGCGTGTATCCATGCTGCGGGTCTTGCAGAATCTGATCGGTCAATCCTTGCTCGACGATCTTCCCGTGCTTCAGGACCATGGTGCGATCCGTAAGCATACGAATCACACCGAGATCATGCGAAACAACAATCATGGATACGCCGAGATCCTGTTGTAGGCCGCGGATCAAATCGAGCACCTTTGCCTGCACGGAGACATCAAGTCCGCTAGTTACCTCATCCAGCAGGAGCATCGGCGGATTGTTGGCGATGGCTTTGGCAATCTGCACACGCTGCTGCATTCCGCCGCTAAAGCGGGCCGGAGACTCATCCATGCGCTTGATGGGCACCTCGGTCTTTGTCAGCAGATCGGCGCCACGAATGCGAATCCTTCCTACATGGAAGACATTGGCCATCAGCAGCTTTTCGGCGATATTGCCGCCCGAAGAAAAGCGAAAGTTTAATCCGTCGCGCGGATTCTGATAGACCATGCCCATCAGATGATTGCGAATATAGCGCTTCTTTTGGTTGGAGAGTTCGAATAGGTTGACGTTACCGTCATCGACAGGCTTGAAGTTAACCTCTCCCGCACTTACTTCCTGATCGAAGTAAAGCATCTGCACTAGCGTACTCTTGCCGGAACCGCTCTCGCCGACGATGCCGAGAACTTCGCCTGGGTATACATCGAAACTGATGTCGTTCACGGCAACGACAGCGCCCGTCTTCGGGCAGATGTTCGTATTAAACGCCGGACCGGTGCGATGAATCGAATCCAGCGTCGGCTCACCATATATCTTCGTCAGGTTACGAACACGCAACAACCAATTGTTATCCATTGCGTCCTTCATTTCTATGCGGGATTGGTAAAGAGTTTTTGCGGCGGCCGCGGCCCTTTGCGCAATTTATCGAGGAAGTTGCTGTCGTTGATGACGTACGAACTGCTGAAATCGTCCGCGTAGATCTGGTCCATGAATGCCTTGTCCTGGCCGGACGCTGAGCACTTGACGCCGAGAAACTCCTCGACCTTGAAGCGAATGTCCTCGAACTCCAATGGCTCGACGCGAGTGAAGGGAGGAATGCAGTGGATGCGCTTTTCGCGACCGGCGCCGAAGAGATAGAGACAGCGAGCCATATTTAAATTGGGAACGTCCCAACTGGGAATCGGCGAAGGCGTTGCAACATAGCGGCCATTGACCATGATGGGATGGCCAGCGCCGCTGCGCAGACCGCCGCTTCTTACATAGGCCTCGTAGAGAGTCACCCATATCTTTGCGTAGTCGGCCTCGCCGTGCATCACGCGGGTCTTGGCCTCATGTCGCTCGACGCTGCGGAGAACTTCGGGCTGCGGCACCTGAAGAACGAGTATCTGCTTCTCCGTCAATATCTCTTCAGGCACGCGATGGCGAGTCTGGATCAGCGTTGCTTCGGCGGTGTCGAAGGTAACGGCGCAGTTGGACATCTCCTTGATAAATGCGCGCAAGTTACAGGCATTGACGCTGGCGTCGCTGCCCTGATCGATGACTTTTAGCACATCATTCGGCCCCACCAGAGAGAGAGTTACGTGCAAGCCGCCCGTACCCCAGCCGCGCGAGATCGGCATCTCCGGCGATGAATATGGAACCTGATAGCCGGGGATGCAAACCGCCTTGAGCGTTTTGCGCCGGATCTCCTTCTTGGTGTACTCGTCGATATACGCGTAGTTGAAGCTGTGCTGAAACTTCTGATTCTCAATCATTATTTACCTCTCCGCCGCCCGCACCAACAGGAACTGGCTTTCCCTCTTGCTCCGCGTTTCTGCGGGCGTTTCTGCGCGCTCCCTCCATGCCTGCCTGGAAGGTCACATAGTGAGGCAGCTTGAGGTGGTTGGTAAATCCGTAGCCTTCGATCACCTCGGTGTGATAAAGCACGAACTCCTGATTGTTGGCCGGATTGTCAGGATTCGGATTGCGCAGCGCGCTCTCCACCATGCCCATGCAGATGGCCTTGGTCTCGTTCTGACCGAAGCAAAGCCCGTAGCCTATCGAGTATCTTGGAGCCTTGGTCTTTCGCGTTGCGCGGCCGCCGGCCTCTGGCTGATTGCGACCGGAGCCGCCCACCATCTCAGCCTCAGAGACTTTGATCTTGCCGATGCAGCGCAGCCTTCCGCGCTTGTCCTTGACGCGCACCGGCACTTCGCCGACGCGCAATTCGCCCACGGTTCCATGCGACATTCCGAAGCCGCGCATGGTGCTGTATGCCATGCACATCAGCGAACCTGTATCCGCGCGGGCAAGCATCTGCAGCACCGCCGAGCGGGGCACGGGAAATTTGATCGCCTCGCGCGTAACATCGAAGACGCGGCGGTCTTCGCCGGGGCGAGCCTGAGTGCTCATCAGGCCTTCCTTAAGAAAAATATCTATTACTTTTTTATAGGTCGTCATCTCATGCAGCTTATTGGGATCGATTTCATCGCGGAGATCGCTGATGAATTTTTCGATGGAGCCGAGGCTGGCGTTGAGCAAAGCGGGATTCAGTAAGCGGAAGGAGTAGTCGCGAGTGGGACCGAGAATCTGACCACCTGGAATATCGCGAAAGGTGGATGAGATACGGCGATGCACGTGCATCTTGCGCGTATCGAGAATCTCTGCTTCGTACCTGCGCTCCAGCGTTGCGCGGTAGGCTCGCAGGTGAAAGGCAGCCTCGAAGGAATCGCCCTCGACCTGCAACAATGCCAGAGCAGCGTGTTCGGGCGCATAGAGCGATCCCTCGCCCATAGCACGGTCGACCGCCAGTCGCATCTGAGTTCGCGCCTGCTCAAGTTTGATCGGCTCAGTCCGGCCCTTCCAACGGAAGTAGTCGACTAGCCTGTTGGCGTTTTCGATCGCGTCCTGTCCGCCTTTAACCGCTACATATCCCATACCAACCCCGCATTTCAGTTGAAAGTGTTTTTAAGCGCGTTCCCATCGAATGCGCGTAGTGCGCGAAAGAGCCATCACACATGGACCCGCCGACAAGCTGTCACAAGTAAGAAAAGTATCAATGCCTAGAGGGAACTCCGCATTTCTTTCTCGAAGAGTCGAAAAGAATGCTTCGGATGCGCCCAGCACGTAGACCACAGTTTCCGATTCGATTCCTGGTCCCGTCAGCATCAGCCGTAAAGAACCTTCCAGAGGAGCTGGAGAGATGGCAGCGATCTGCAAGACTACTGTTGCGCCTTGATCTGGAAAAGACAGGCTGCCGGATTTGAGCTGATTCAACTCAGCCATTTGATTCGGATTAGTAAGAACCAAAAAGTCTGCCTTACTGGCAGCATCCGCGCGGGCAAAGGTTTCGCGCTCAACAAACTGCGCAGCCGACGAATCATATTCACTGAGGCAATAAGTAATATCGCCGCTGAACAACGCCATGGCAAGCAGTGCCGTGGCGCGATTCAAATGCGATGGAACTTCGAGCACAACATCGTCGAGCTGTCCGATGGTTCCCGGCCGCGCCGTGCATTGCAGCAAGGTGCGATAGTGCTTCTGTCCATCGAAGACCTGATTGTAGGGTAGTGCAGTTGCCAGAGCGCTCATTCTTCCTCCATCAGCTTGAAGTCGACTTGCGTCTGGAGGACCAGGTCGTATTCGTTTTTATCTCGGCGGGCGACGGCTTCGCCCTGCTCGCGAATCAACGCAGAAACCTCAGCAGGCGCGGGGCGGCCGCCATGCAACAGTGCATCAATTACGGCGATGCAATACGCGCGCACTGGCTCGTCTCCAAGGCAGAGTCCAAAGCCATGCAACCCGTCCACGAGCACCTCGCACTCTGTTGCAAGAGCTTCACCGAGGAAGAATTTTTGCTTTTCGAGCGAATCCTCGGCGGGAATCATGGTCAGGCAAACGGAAGGAGCTTTTTGAATTTCAATCGCATGGGAATCTTCCAGCCGAGAAACTAGTTGCTTGAGCGGCTCCAGATCGCATTCGCATAAAGTGTAGTCGGAGCCGAGAGCTTCGCCCGCAGTTTCATTTATACTTTCGTTCTGAACGTAAGAAGTCATTCCAGATTTGTCCTCGATTTCAACCGTTTGGCCTGAAATCCAATTTGGCGGCGGAAGAAGCTTATGCAGTTATCGTCAGAGGTCTTTCCTTCGACACGATAGTTTCGTGTACGAATGAATTAATAATGACACAAAGATTTCCGAGAATTATTGCAGAAATATGAAAAGAATATTTATCTTGTAAAAGGATGTTCGGAAGAATGTGGAAATCGCCAACGATACATGAAATATTCATACACGACTGATTCGTATACGAAGTAATATATGTTAGTGCAGACAGAATCCGCCAACCGATTTGTGCAGGACGAGGCCGTTGTCCCGTTCCATCAGAGATTTGCCTATGTTTGGGGCTATCTGAAGAATTATCCAGTCGCTCTGACAGTGGGTGTCCTCAGTTCCATCGGGCGCGAGGCCGTCAACCCCGCCGTTGCTCTGCTGATCCGCGCTGGAATCAACGCATTAGCGAAACCGCACGGAAGCGGGCGAGATGGCATCATCTGGATCGGACTGGCCATCGTTGCCGTCGCCATTCCCCGCTCTGCCTTCCAAACTCTCTCGCGGCTCAACCTCATCGGCACATCGCGCAACGTAGAATACGCGATGCGCAGAGACCTGCTACAGCACCTCTTCCGTCTTGACGCTTCCTTCTGGGGGCGAACGCGCAGCGGAAACGTGATGGCTCTGGCCACCAACGATCTGAATGCGGTGCGTATGATGACAGGGCCGGGGCTGGCCAATCTCGCCGAGACAGTGATCTCTCTGCCGGTCGCGATCGTGGTGCTAGGCTACTTCAATTGGCGTTTGACCGCCGTGGCGCTGCTTCCCGCACCTCTTGCCGTTTTGCTGCTGATGCGCTACGGCAAAATCATTCGCCGGCGTTTCGACAGAATTCAGGCCCAGTTTTCCACCATGAGCGCAGCTGTGCAGCAGACCATCGCAGGCGCGCGCGTGGTTCGCTCCTTTGTGCGCGAAGACGCCGAGCAGCATCGCTTTGAAGGAATGAATCAATCCTATGTTCGCTCCAATTGCATTCTGGGAATCTACAGCAGCACTCTCGATCCGTTGCTGACTCTGATCACCGGAATCTCCATGCTCGTCGTTCTCTGGTATGGAGGGACGCTGGTTCTTGCGCACAAACTTGGGGTTGGCGACTTTGTGATGTTCACAACCTATATGGCCATGCTTGTGCGCCCCATCTCCAACTTGGGACGTGTCGTTAATATCATGCAACGCGGAATGGCCTCGGTAGGTCGCTTGAAACTTCTCTTCGATGAAACTCCGTCGATTGATCCGGGCAAGTGGCGCGAAGCGCGCGGCGCCAGCGAAACGAAGGTCCATTCCGCGCCAGCCAGTATTTCGCTGCGGCAGGTCAGCGTTGAATTCGGCGAACACAAGGCGCTGGATTCGATTAATCTCGATATTCCCGCCGGGGCTACGGTGGCTATTCTCGGCGAGACCGGGTCGGGCAAGAGCACGCTGGTCAAGCTGCTGACGCGCTCGCTTGATCCAAGCGGAGGAAGCATCCGCTTCGACGGCGTGGACTGCCGCGACCTTCCCTTGACGACTTTGCGCTCCCTGGTGGGAGTCGTGCCCCAGGAGACATTCCTATTCAGCATGACTCTTGCGGAAAACATTGCGCTGGGAGTTGAAAACGCATCGCTGGAGGAGATCAGCCATGCAGCAACGATTGCCGGCCTTGATCCCGATTTGGCAGCGCTTCCCGCTGGCTTCGATACCGTCGTTGGAGAACGCGGCATCATGCTCTCCGGCGGACAGAAGCAACGCATCGCCATCGCACGCGCAGTGCTGAAGAATCCTCGTATTCTGATTCTCGATGACGCGCTTTCCAGCGTGGACTCCGTGACCGAACAACGCATTCTTGGACATCTGAAGAGCATTATGGAAGAGCGGACAACGATACTCGTAACTCATCGCGTGGCTACTGCCATGCAGGCCGACTGCATCGTATTGCTCAGACATGGCCGCATTATTGAAGAAGGCACTCACTCGACGCTCTTGCAACAAGGCGGGCGCTATGCGCGCTTGGCGCGCTTGCAGGTGCTTGAAGAGGAACTCGAAGACGAATTTGAAGAAGAACTGGAGGCCATGTGAGCGGATTCGGATTCGGCATCGGTGGCGGCTTTGGCGGAGGAGGCGGCGGAAGAGGCATGGCCTTTGGCGGCGGCGCCAATCTCGAGGAAGTTTCCGGCAATGTCCGCGATTGGTATCTGCTTTCGCGACTACTGAAGCTGCTGGCTCCCTATTGGGTCGCTGTCTTCGCTTCCCTTCTCTGCTCGCTGGCTTCAACCTTGCTGCAAGTGCTCAATCCGCTAATTCTTTCCGTGGCCATTGATGTATATTTCCTCGGCCACACAGCCGCCTGGACGCCGCTCGCTCATCTGCTGCCGAACAACTCCGCGCATGGAATCGCGCTGCTATCCGCCGTGTACCTGAGCGTACTCGCGCTCACGGTAATGATAGACAGCACGCAGAACTATCTGGCGCAATGGACTGGGCAGATGGCGATGGCTGACCTGCGTCGCAAACTGATGAATCACCTGCATAACCTTCCCATCAGTTACTATGATGTAACTCCTGCGGGACGCCTGGTAACTCGACTTACCACCGATATTGAAGCGTTGAACGACTTATTCGCCAATGGAATTGTCGCTTTGCTGGCCAACGCAATCACAACCCTGTTCTTTCTTGCGGCCTTGATTCGCATCAATTGGAGTATGTCGCTGGTTCTAACTGCGGTCATTCCTGTCTTTATCGCGCTGACCTCGGTCTTCCGCAGGATGATTACTCGCAGCCAGCAGAGGGTCCGCATTCTTTTGGCCAGAATCAACGGATTTATCGCCGAGCACGTCAACGGCATTTATGTGGTGCATCTCTTCAATCGCCAGCAAACCTGCCTGGAAACTTTTGACGCAATCAATCGCGAGCACATGGAAGCATCGAAGCAATGGGTAACCGCCAATGCGTGGTTCATGCCGTCCATCGAGCTGCTCGGCACCATCTCGCAGGCCGGACTTCTTATCGTCGGCGCTCATCTTCTCCACCCCGGTCCCGGCGGTATCTCCATAGGCACGCTGGTTGCATTTCTGCAATATGGAACGAAGTTTCTGCGGCCGATTCAGGAGATCAGCGAACGCTACGGCGTCCTACAGACCAGTATCGTTTCGGCGGAAAAAGTTTTCGCGTTACTTGATACCGAGGCACCAGCGGATTTGGAGAAGCATACCGAGGCAGCACCTTGCAGCCTTGACATTGCATTCGAGAATGTGTGGTTCGCCTACAAAGCTGAGCGCTGGGTATTGAAGGACGTCAGCTTCAATATTGAACCTGGCGAGATGTTGGCGATTGTGGGACACACCGGCGCGGGCAAGACAACGATGAGCAATTTGCTGCTGCGCTTCTATCGGCCGCAGCGCGGCTTCATTCGCATCGGCGGCATCGACATCTGGAATATGCATTCATCCGACCTGCGCCGCCAGTTCGGAGTCGTGCTGCAAGACACATACGTTCGCGAAGGAACGATTCTGGATAACATTCGATTCGGCTCAGAGACATTGACCGCAGAGGATGCGCTGCGCGCGGCTCGTCAGATTGGATTGGATACCTTGCTGCGGGATCTGCCGGATGGACTCGAAACCTGGGTTCAGGAGCGCGGAGATAATCTTTCGACTGGACAGAAACAGATGATTGCATTTGCTCGCGCACTGGCACATGATCCACGCTATCTGTTGCTGGATGAAGCTACATCTAATATCGATCTGGAGACGGAGGCCCGCATTCGCAGCGCCATGAGCCGCTTGCTGGAAAACAGAACCTCCATTGTGATTGCTCATCGACTGTCGACTGTACTGACTGCCGACAGAATTCTGGTGATGCACAAAGGAAGGGTTGCAGAAATCGGCAGCCATGAGGAGCTTCTTGAGCTGCGCGGACTTTACTGGCGGCTTTTTCAGATACAGTTTGGACATCAGGCAGAGACGGAAACCGAACACGCCGCGATGGAAACGCATCAAGAGATTACACGGCAGGATTACGACGGACAAGTGCTACAGACTGCCCTGTAACAACAACTACCTGCGAAAGCAGCCAAGAGATGGTGAACTTCGAAATGAACGACGCCAATAATAATTCGCCGCGCTACGCAATCTATTTTTGCCCCAGCCCCGATGCGCCTCTCTACGGTCAGGGCAGCCAATGGCTTGGACGGGATGCGGCAACCGGCGCGGAACTCGATCCTGATTTGCCTCGTCACATCCAACATGAAGAGTGGCTGCGCGCCACCAATAGCCCGCGGCGTTATGGATTTCATGCAACGCTCAAGCCTCCATTTCGACTGACGAAAGATGCCGCCTATGAAGATCTGAAAACAGCTCTGCATCAGTTCGCAGAGAGTCGCGACAGTTTTATCGCGCCATCGCTTTGCATCGGAACCCTTGGGCGGTTCATTGCCCTCACTCTTTCAACGCCGAGCGATGAGTTTCAGAAGCTGGCTGCAGAGTGTGTCAGTGAGTTTGATCGCTTTCGAGCGCCGGCTTCAGATGCTGAATTAAACAAACGCATGAGAGACTCTCTTTCGCCACGCGAGCGCGAACATATTTTGCGATGGGGCTATCCCTACGTCTTCGATACTTGGAAGTTTCATATGTCGCTCACCGGTTCTTTGCCTTCTGAGGCGCTGCCTCTTCTTGAAGATTATCTTTGCCAGCGCTTTGCGCCGGTATACAAGGAGCCGTTGCTGGTCGATTCGATCTGTATCTTCTACGAGTCTCAACCGGGGGCGCAATTTCGTCTTCTGGATCGAGTCTGCTTGAGGTCGTCATAATGATGATTGACGCCAACGAAATCGAGCAACTCACGCCTGCCAACGATCCCTGGAAGCCTTGCGACTTGCGCGGCGTATATCCCGATGCGGTCTCCACTGATCTTTTTCGCGATATCGGCGGCGCCATTGGCACGATGCTGCCGCCTGCATCCCGCGTTGTGATTGCCGGCGATTATCGATTGAGCACTCTTGTGTTGAAGCAAGCGCTCTCGGATGGACTGCAGTGCGCAGGCGCTCATGTGCTCGATGCAGGACTAGGACCGACGCCGCTTGCTTACTTTGCCGCCGATCGTATGAAGGCCGACGCGGTATTGATTGTGACTGCATCCCACAATCCTGCCGCACACAACGGACTCAAACTGATGATTGCTTCCTTGCCCACGACACCGGAACAACTCGCCCGGATTCGCTCACTGACCTATGCGCGCGAGTTCCGCTCGGAGCAAGGCCGGAAAGAAACGATTGATTTGCGTCCCGAGTATGCGCAAACCATGCTGGAACGGTGGCGGCATTTGAATCAGAATGGCCGGACGAAAGTCGTACTTGACGCGGGGAATGGTGCTTGGTCGGTGATTGCCCCGGATATATTCCGGCGGTTGAACTTCGATTTTCAATGCATATCATGTATTGCCGATGGCAGCTTTCCCGACCGTTCGCCGGATTGTTCGCAAGCCTCTAATCTTACGCGATTGCGCAACGCAGTGATGAACCACGCAAACTCCATCGGCATTGCATGGGATGGAGATGGAGACCGGGTCGCATTCATTGACGAGGAAGGAAATTTTGTTTCTCCAGATGAGATTGCCATTCTGATGGCAATCGCGGTGCTTGAAGAGAAGATTGCGTCTGGCTCAATCAATACCAGAATAGTCGTTGATGTGAAGTGCTCTGACATTGTGTGGCGTTCCATTCAAAGCTGTGGAGGCACTCCTCTGTTGGAGCGAACCGGTCATGCATTCATGCGCGGCCGGATGGTGGCTGAGCAGGCGTTGATGGGCCTCGACGCCTGCGGCCATTACTTTTTTCAGGAACTGAATGGCGGCGACGATGGATTGTATGCAGCACTCTTTGTTCTCGAACTGCTGGAGAAAACAGGGCGTTCGCTGGCCGAGGCGCGCCGTACGCTGCCATCTATATTCAGCACGCCTGAGTTGCGCATTCCTACATCTCTACTGACGTATCAAGATGCCGCAATGGCGTTGACCGGCGCATTTCCCGATGCGAGCATTATGGAAATCGACGGCTTCAGATTTGTCATGAGAGACGGAGTTGTTCTGATTCGCGAGTCTGGCACCGAGCCGGTCCTCTCTTTGCGCATCGAGGGATTTGACGCCGAAAAATATGAGCGCATTCTTTCACAAAGCATTCAATGTTTGCCTACTGTCTCAGCAATGCTCGGTCAGGCCTTGCAAAACGCAACCGCGAAATAACCCGGATGATCAACCAATTTCACAGAATAATGGAGAACAAAATGGCAACGATACCTGTTGAACCAATGGAAACACTGCCTGATCCACCAGCGGATCAAGCCCGACCAGGACGTCAGCCACTTGGGCTGGAACCTCGCATCGATCCAACCGCTCGCGTGCGTCAATGCGTGCTTGGACCTTACACTTCAATTGGCCCACACACCTCGATGGGAGAATCCACCTTTGGCGACTACTCCTACGTCGTCCAGAATTGCAGCATCGTATGGGCGGACATTGGCAAGTTCTGTTCCATTGCCGCCAGCAACCGCATCAATCCCGGCAACCATCCGATGTGGCGCGCAGCATTGCATCACTTTACATACCGCAGCGAGTCTTATGGCTTTGCCGTTGAAAACGACGAGGAGTTCTTTGATTGGCGCAAGGCTCATCGCGTCACACTCGGCAACGATGTGTGGATCGGGCACGGCGCGGTAATTCTTCCCGGAGTGAATATCGGCACGGGAGCCGGCGTTGGAGCAGGCGCGGTTGTATCGAAGGACGTGCCGCCGTTCGCTATTGTCGGCGGCGTGCCGGCAAAACTTATCCGCTATCGTTTTCCTGAAAAGGTGCAAGAGGGATTGCTCAAGTTGGCATGGTGGGATTGGCCGCGCGAGAAGCTTGAAGTTGCTTTGCCAGACTTGCGCAAAATGAGCGCGGAAGAGTTTGTGGAGAAGTACTCATAACAATAGCGAACGCTGGGATAACTTTACAAGTTATCCCAGCTTGCTTATGACTTGCTGAACAAGAGAAGGAATAGGCAGAGAACCATCCAAACGCAAGACTGGGCATACAAGCTGCGCGAGCCAAGCCTCATGGCGCGGACGGCTGCGTTCCTCACGATTCCCTTCGTCATACGCCGCGGCCCACTCGATGAACGACTCGTGCTCTTTGTGTCGCCAGCCACCGGGAGCAATCGCTTCCGCGCCAAAGCGGTCTGCTTCGCGCTTCCGAAGACGTTGTAGCCGCAACTCAGTCGGAGTTGAAACAAAGATTGTCAGATCGAAGAGCGGGATCAGCGAATCGCCCCAAACCATGATGGAGCCGGTGAGTACCCAACCGGTGGAGGAGGCTTGTGCGAAGGCTTCGTTCAATAGCGCCAATCGCTGCTCGCGCGAACGCTTGATCGTGTAAGGAGATTCGCTGGGCAGCCAGAAATAATCGTCTACGTCGATTTGCGCACTGCCCAGAGCGCTACTCAACGCACTGCCTAGCGTAGTAACTCCGCTCCCCGATGCGCCTGTAATATGAATCCTTTTGCCGTCAGCGCGTTCGTTCATCACACGCGCACTCCTTCGCGCCAAACTGTCACTGGCAGCGGAAGTCCTTGCGCAACTTTCACACGCACCAGGTCGGCACGCATACCAACTTCGATGCTTCCGCGGTCGTGCAATCCGGCCATCCGCGCGGGAGCTAGAGTAACCATGTTAATGGCTTCGTGCAGCGGCATCGCAATTTTTTCAGTGAGCAGGAAGGCGCCATGCAATAAGCTGGACGGTACATAGTCCGAAGCCAGAGCATCCAACAGACCACGCCGCGCAAGTTCCTCGACGGAGACATTGCCGGAGTGCGAGCGGCCCAGCACAACATTGGGCGAACCGGCAACAATATGCATTCCCCGGGCGCGCGCAGTCTCTGCCGCTTCAATCGTCGTGGGAAATTCAGAGATGGTGATGCCCTCGGCATGAGCCGCTTCAACATCCTCGACAGTCGTGTCATCGTGGCTGGCCAGTACGACCGAATGACCTTTCACTATCGAAATCACCTTGACGCGATTTGCCGGTGAAACATTTTCATGACGCTCTTTGGCAGTCTTTAGAAAAGTATTAATCTCTTCTTCGGTGAGATGAAAATCCTTCTTTTCCATAGCGACGTATTTATCCAAATCACGCCATTGACGCTGTCCTGGCGTGTGATCCATCAGTGAGACCATGCGAACACTCGGATCGGGGAAGACCGAGACGAACTGCTCAAGCATCACCTCCATCGAGACCTCGGCGCGCAGATGCAGCAGGTGATCGCCACGAAACATATTGCTCTGCACACAAAGCTCCAGATCGGAAATGGTAGATTTGAGGGTGTCGAAGTTACGCGAACCAACGCCCATATAACCCACATAAAGTGAATCGAAGATAGTAGTAATTCCTGCGGATACCATGTGGGAGTCGTGCGCCAGCAAGGCCGCCATCACGGGCCAATCGACGCTGTTGCGCGGGCGAATCTGGCGCTCCACATTGTCGGTGTGCAGATCGACAAGGCCAGGAATGAGATAGTCTCCTTTAAGATCGAGAGCCTTCGCTGAATTGACAGTACTGGGTTGAATATCGGTAATCACGCCATTATGAAGATGGACTGATCCCTCGATAATTCTCTTTGGTGTGACAATTTTGGCATTCTTTAGCGTCTGTTCCTGTGGCATTGTATTGTCCTTGATTATGATGTGCACTTGTCGAGCAGGCTTTATACAGAATTCGTGCAAGCGGTTAGCAAACGCGCTTGCCCTCGCGCCAGACTGTAACTGAAACGGGAAGACCTTCTTCCACTCTCACTCGCACCAAGTCCGCGCGCTTTCCTGTTTCGATGCAGCCACGGTCGTCGAGGCCGGTCAGCCGCGCTGGATTCAGAGTGACCGTCTTGATCGCCTCTGATAGCGGCATTCCAATCGTGTAGTGTAGAAGAAATGCGCCATGCAACAAGCTGGACGGCACATAGTCCGAGGCCAGAACATCCAGCAAATTAAGTCGCGCGAGTTCCTCTACCGAAACATTGCCGGTGAGCGAGCGGCCAATCACCAGATTGGGCGAGCCGGCGACAATCTTCATGCCCTTGTCGCGCGCGGCCTGCGCGGCAATCACGGAAGTTGGAAACTCCGCAATGCCGATTCCTTCGCAGTATGCCTGCTCCACATGCGCGACAGTAGCATCGTCGTGACTGGCAAGAGCAACAGGATGACCGGCGAGCATGGAGATCAACCTTGCGCGGTTAGGCGCGGCGATCTTTTCCTGGCGCTCCTCGGCAGTCATCACAGGCTCTTCAACAGCAACCGCTCCTTCACCGCGATCCCGCCGGTTGCCGCCGAAGCGACCTCCGCCCATGCCGCTGCCTCGTTCGATGTTGGCAAACTGGCGCTGACCCGGCGTGTGATCCATTACCGAGACCATCAAGACATTGGGGTCGGGATAAACCGTGGAAAATCTTTCCGGCATCTCCTCACGTGAAGTCTCGGCGCGCAGATGCAGAAAGTGATCCGCGCGGAAGACATTCTTTTTTCTGCCGGCTTCGAGCGCGGAGATGGTCAGAGGGAGCGTCTCCGCATTGCGCGGACCGAGATTTCTGCCGCCCACGTAAAGAGAATCGAGAATCGTGGTGACGCCTACGGCTGCCATCTCGGCGTCGTGCGCCAGCAGCGCAGCCAGCACCGGCCAATCCGCGTCTCTTCGCGGCCGCAAGTGGCGCTCGACATTGTCGGTGTGAACATCGATCAAACCGGGAATCAGATAGTCCCCTTCAAAGTCGATGGCTCGCGACGACTCAACGCGGTCGGTGTCAATCGCCGCAATTTTATCGCCGCGCAGAAGCACCGATCCCTCGACTACTTCGGTGGGAGTTACGATTCTGGCATTCTTGAATAACTGTTCTCTGAGCATGGTTTGTCCTTGGCGCGAATTAACTTCAAAGAGGAACCCTGAAACAATGGAATGCCGGCGGCCCTGGTTAGAGCCGCCGGCGATTGGATGGTTGTGGCTAGAAGGTGAAGCGCGCGCTCAACTGGCACTCGCGCGGCAGGTTGGTCTGGGTGGTTGACTTGATGCCGAAGGTATTGTTTTGGGCGGAGCCGAACTTGCCTACATTTGCTCCTGGCGCGGCAAAGACGACTGTATTCAAGGCATTGAGCGCTTCAAAGCGGAAGGTGCCGCTCACGCGATCATGCCAGAACTTGGTCTGCTTCTGTAGAAATACGTCCAGGTTCTGGTAGTCAGGGTTGTGAATACTGGACATATACCGGGGCGTATTTCCGAATTGGTAATTCGGGGTAGCCTTAAAAGCCGCTGGGTTGAAGGTCTGATTGCTGGCCGTCGGCGCAAGGCTCACGCCGGGAACGATCGAGGGACGCAACACACCCGCGCCGATAATCGCAGACGCCGTGCCATTGGCTGACTCAGAGAGCTGAACCGGAAGGCCGCTGTAGTACTTGTAGGCATCGCCAATCTGCCATCCACCGGCGATATACGCGATAGTTCCCTGGTTGAGGAACTTGCGTCCGTGGCCGAAGGGCAGCTCATACATAGCGTTCTCAACGAAGTTGTGGGTCATATTCTGCTCGGAGACAGAGCGTTCGCAACTGTGGCAGGCGTTGTCTTGAATGCCAAATGTGCTGCTGCTATCGCCGGTCTGGTCGATGTTCTTGCTGTAGGTGTAGCCGATCAGCAGCGAAAGGCCGTTGGCCTGACGATGCTGGAGGGTCGCCTGCATGGCGCGGTAGTTGCCGTGTCCCCAGCCTACGTCGATGGCCTCGAACTTGTTGAACTGCGGAAAGGGTTTTTCCAGATAACCGTTACCCACCTTCTGTGCAGTCGCGATGCTGTTTGGGGAGGTGGGATCGGTAATCACGTTGAGGAAAGGATTGTTGACGGTGGTGGTGAGCGCGGGACAGGTTGCTCCGGTCGGGTCGCCGGCCACGGGAACACCACCTACAGTAGCGCCCGAAGCGCACTGCGCCAGAACATTATCCGAGATCTGGTTCATCTGGACACCGCTTCTCATGCGCACGCCCTCACTGCTGATGAAACCGAGGGCGGCAACAAAGTGGCCCTTGAAGGAGCGCTGAATATCCGCAGAGGCGATCTCCTGGTAGGGACCAGTCTGCTGGCGGAGATCGCCCTCGACGGTCTGTCCGAGGTTGATGCTGGCTGGACCTCTGCCCACGTTATTTCCCGGCAGAGGCGAAGGATTGTCGCCGTAGGGAGCGGGCGGAGCGTCATTGATGCCGCCGTAGAAGGGATCATGCAACGAGTAGTATCCAGGTGAGCTGGTGCTCGATCCGGGAGCAACCTGAACAACGCTATTGGCGTTGGTCAGCGTGTTCGCGGCCGTCGAATTACGAAGAAATCCCGCCATCTCGCTGTAGGAGGCTTCCGAGGCCTGCGGATAGCGGAAGATGCCGAAGCTGGAATGAAGCACAGTATTCTCATTTACAGCGTAAGAGAGGCCGAAGCGAGGCTCGATGTGCATCAATCCGGCAGTTTGCAGGTTGCGCTGCGGAGTGCTGACGCCGGGGATTCCGACACCGCCCACAAGGGTCGGCAGGCCGGCGGCCAACGCGATCGGTGATGGTACGTTGGGATCCAGATAGTTCAGCATATTGCCATCTGTCTTCCAACTGTTTTGGACGCCATAGCGAACGCCGTAGACGAGCGTCAGTTTGTGGGTCATCTTGTAGGTATCCTCGCCGTAGCCGAAGTAAGTCTGATCGCGCTCAGTCACAAGAGGAGCATAACCGCTGGCAATTGCCGTAAAGCCGAGCAGAATCTCAGCGATGGAACTGCCGCTCGAGCCGTTGGTTTTTGAAGAGGTCAGGGCTGTGCCGCCGGTAAGCGTCAGACCGATCGGATCCCAGTGCTGCACGAAGTAATGGCGCATATCGTAACCGGCCTTAAATGTGTGACGGCCTTTGAGCCAGGTGATGTCTGCCTGGTACTGGTAGACCGATGACTTGTTGGTCTCCAGCGGCTCGGAGTTGCCGATGGTGCTGAGTTGGTTGGAGACCGCCTCGATCTGCGGAGTAAAACCATCGGTTCTGCCCGGTGCGGCCGAGGAGTTAATGCCAAAGACGCCGCTGGGCGAGAGGGGCAGCACCGAGGCGCGGTTCGATTCGCTGTGGCCCCACGATCCATGCTGGTTGAAGATCATATCGTTTTTGATTGTCCAGGTGTGATTGAACAGAGCATGATAGCCGGGGATGCGGTCGTCAGAGTTGGTTGGCTCCTGCTCATGGCCGAGACCAGTTGGACCGTAATCGTCAGGATTCTTGATGTAGTTGCTGAAACGATCGAAGTGACCGAAGATATTCTGCTTAGCGTTGAGTTGATGATCGATGCGCAGATCGAAGCTGTTGTCGGTATCGCCCTCTGTCGCGTTAGAGAAGTAGTTCCAAGCGTTGCCCGACTGCGCAAGGTAGCCGGGCGTCGGGGCGGGATACATTGAAAGCAGTTTTTGACCGACGGGGTCAATTCTTTTCTGTGGAATGATGTTGCCTGTGAATTGAGTACTGGCGCCCGTGGTGGTATTGACAGTTGTCGGATCATAGATATTGACTAACGATGATGCTGGGTAGCTTCCAGTGTTTGTAGCAACAGAGAAGTCGCCATTCTGGACCATCGCAGTTGTCGGCACCAGCGCGGAGTAACCACCCGCCGGCTCATAAGTGTCACGCAGTCCTTCATAAGAGAAGTAAAAGAAGGTCTTGTCGCGTCCGTGATAGAGCTTGGGAATGACGATGGGACCGCCAACCTGAAAGCCGAACTGGTTTCTTAGCAGGTTGGGTCGCGCTTCATTGGCGGCATTGGCGTTGTAGCCGTTGGCGTCCATCAGCTCATTGCGGAAGTACTCCCATGCACCGCCGTGAACCGTGTTGGTGCCTGATTTCAACGCCATATTGACAATGCCGCCGCTGGTGTAGCCATATTCGGGGGCCAGGGCGATGGTCATTACGCGAAACTCGCTGGTAGCATCGACACCGGGGATGCCGGCGGCCTGGCTGTTATAGGCCACCATGTCCGCGCCGCCGTCGATCAGCATATCGGTCGTTGCGTACTTGGCGCCGTTGATGCGGAACTGATTCGTGGTGCTCTCGGTTGTAGTGTTGCCGCCGGAGGTTCCCGCGTCGTTATACGTCACGCCAACTGTAGCAGCGATTAGTTGCAGCGGATTGCGCGGATCGAGTGGAAGATCCTGCACAAAGCTGGGCTCGAGCACCGTGCTGCGGTCGGCGTTCTCAACCTGCAACTCGGGCGGCGCGTCGGTGACTGTGACGGATTGACTCTCGCTTCCGACTGCAAGCACTGCTTTCACTTCCTTCTGTTCGCCGATCTCAAGAACCATGCCAGTGTCCTTCCAGGTCTCAAATCCCTGAGCAGTCACTGTAATCTCATAGTGGCCCGGAGCCACCGGCGGAAGAATGAAGATACCGCTGTTGTCGCTGATCGTGGTCATCTTTTCATCCGTGGATGGCCTGAGAAGAGTAATGTTCGCGCCCTGAACCGCATCTCCTTTTTTATCGAGAACCAGGCCGCTGACGGTTGCCGCAGTCTGCGCAAAAAGTTGTGTGCCGAAACACGAGACCAACAAGAACACACCTATGTAAAGGTGAGTTCGCATCTGGCTGAGGAAAAATCGCATATATGCCCCCTTTTCATTTGTTTGTGCCGGACCGCTCGACCTCGTCATCCCTTGATCGCTCGGATTCGCTTGTGGATTCTGAAACCTATAAACGTACAGACTGGATGAACACAGCCGCTCATCACAATGAACTTGCCCATGCTCATCGGCTGACGAGGACAATTTCAGGTTGATGCAAGCGCAGTTTACGCAGCCAAGCCTGGATGCAAAGTAACGGATTCATGAAATATTCGTATACGAATGATTAAGATATCGTTCGAGCCATTCACTCATATCTTCTGATATACTTCGTACCTGTGAGCTTGTTCTCCGTAAGTTCTGACGCGCAAATGCAGTATCGGCAAAGACTTGCGGCGACACATACGGATAGTTCACCGGCCACTGGCTGTGACGGGGAAGATTAGGAACCACGCTCGGCCCCGCACGGTGATTCACACACGAGGTTTTCCACAACACTCTTCAGCCGAAGGCTGGCCGTCGAGCAACGAACGGAACCCAATGTCTCTGATCGAAGAACAGATTTCATCGCGTGCAACCCGCACGGTGCAACCTTCTTCTGAAAGCTCGATGCATGCTGTGCGCAGACTACGCAGGGCTTTTCTCTCCATTTGCCGCTGTGGCGATGTCATTTTCAGCCCTTATCGCCTGACCACCGATCAGTATGCATTGATGCGCGCCGTGCATAGAAATCCCGGTATTCGCCAGACTGACGTGACGAACGAGATCTTCGCCGAACCCAACACCGTTACCGCGATGGTGACCTTGCTGGAAAAACGTGGAATACTGCGGCGAAAGGCCTGTCCAAGCGATGGACGCGTGCGTCTGCTTTCTCTCACCTCGCATGGGCAAGCTGTCATGCAAAAGCTTTCTTCCGATTGGGCGCCAATGCGCGAGGTCTTGCGGCAATGCTTTGCCGGCGAAGCGGGAGAGCAGGCGATGTTGATTCTTGACCGGGTATTTACGCAGATGCAGCGCGCGAGAGAAGATCTGCTCCAAAAATCCAATCCTGCCTTGAGCAAACGTCATGAGGTTGAAGTAATTGTCGCCCAACCGGAGCCGCATACCACTCCAGAAAGAATCAAGCGCACCATCAAGCCAGCCATCCGCACTCTAAAACGGAAAAGAGTCCGTTCGTGAGCCATGCGAGTAAGTGAATAATCCTGCGCATTGTTCGTAGACGAAGAATATTCTCTTGCATACGGTTGATTTTCATGCTGGTTTGATCTTTCGGCCAGTCTCTTCGTTTACCGTTCGGCTAGAGGAAGTCGGAAGATGAATCCTATTGATACTCTGCGCGTGATGTCGTTTAACGTGCTGCAGATGGATGTGAAAGACCCCGCGCAAGCCTGGGAGCGACGCAAGGAACTGGTGGTTGATACGATCCAGAGGAGCAGGCCGGGCCTGCTCGGAAGCCAGGAGATTCATGCCGAGCAAACCGAATATATCCTCGACAGGATTCCAGCCTTTGATTGCTTTGGCAGCGGGCGCTACGGCGACGATCGCGATAAACACAACAAGATTTTTTTTGATCGTCGCAAGCTCTCGCTCATCGAATGCGGCGATTCCTGGTTTTCCGAGACGCCTGAGATTCCCGGCTCCAGCGCCTGGGAGATTCCGCGCCCGCGCATGGTCACCTGGGGCAGGTTGCGGGCAACATCCGGGCATGAGATTCTCGCGCTCAACACGCATCTCCCTTATGGCCGCAATGCGGATGAAGCTCGCCGTCAATCAACTCATGTGCTCTTGCGAAAGATACAAGAGCTGCCACAGCATCTACCGCTATTTCTCACTGGAGACTTCAATGCGCCCGTCGACGGAGAGGTCTACAAACTGCTGACTGAATCACTCGACGACGCCTGGCTCAGCGCCAATGAAAGATTTGGTCCCGAGGGAACTTTTCATGGCTTCGGCCTATTCAAAGGCGCAAGAAGACTCGACTGGATTCTGCATCGTGATGCGGGGCAAACTCTGACCGCCGAAACAATCGCGCATACCATTGACGGACTCTATCCCTCCGATCATTACCCGGTCTGCGCGACTTTTCTTCTTTATCCGTTCAATCCTGCGATGATGAGTTGAACAACTATGCTGCTTGCACTCGATGTCGGCAATACGAATACGAAGCTCGGCCTCTACCGGCTCGACGCAGAGAAAGCGGAAGTCGTGGCGCATTGGCGCTTGACGACGCACCATGCGCAGACGGTGGACGAGTATGGCGTGCTCTTCGTGAATCTCTTCGAACGGAACGGCATGACGCCGAACTTGGTGAGAGAGATCATTATCGCCTCGGTAGTACCTCCGATAGAAGCCACACTGCGCCAGCTCTGCGAGAGCTACTTCCATTTGACGCCAATGTTTGTTGAGCCGGGCATCAAAACTGGTATGCCACTGTTGATCGATAACCCCGCGGAACTTGGCGCGGATCGGCTGGCGGACTGCATCGCCGCATTTGAACGCTACGGCGGCCCCTGCATTGTGGTGAACTTCGGCACTGCAACCAAGTTTGAAGTCGTTTCGGCGCGCGGCGACTACCTCGGCGGCGCCATAGCTCCTGGCCTCGGCATCAGCGCCGATGCGCTCTTCTCGCGTGCTGCGCGGCTGATTCGCGTGGAGATCAAGCGGCCAGCCAAGGTGATTGGCACGAATACTATCGAACATCTGCAAAGCGGTCTCTACTTTGGTTATCTTGGCCTGGTGGATGGAATACTCGAGCGCATTCTATCCGAGTTTGGAACCGAACCAGGACAGCAGCCGCGAGTCATTGCAACGGGCGGTTTGGCGCGTCTGATTGCCTCGGACTCTCGCTATATCACCGCTATCGACGATCTTCTTACACTTGATGGACTGCGCATTTTGTTCGAGCGCAACCGCGATACCGCAATAGCCATAAATGCGGAAGAGAAATTGAGAATATAAACTTTACAACCAGCGCAAAGACCTACCGTGAGGATCACTGCAAGCGATTGGTTTGCCGTCTTGAGTAATCAGGAATTCGCTGGGGAAGACTTGCTTGCACATCTGCTCCGTAATACCGGGAATCACGCGAGGAGATTCATTGGCAATCCAAACAGCGCCGGTCTCTGCAACGGCCTTCGTAAATTCCAATCGGTCCTGCTCTGATGAAATGTAAGCCAGAACCGCGCTATGAAAGATAACGAGCGTCGCATTTTTTGGCGCTTGAATGGCAAGGCGGTGTATATCAATTCGTAGGTCACCTCGCAACACCGCTGGCGGTTCGATTCGCGCCACTTGAATGGCCTGACGCAAAAGTGCAAGACGGTTCTCTTCTCCTGGCCAGACTAATGTCTCCAGCCATACAACCTGTTCATCGTCCTGCAAACTGACTGGTTCGAGATCAAGGCCCATTCGCCATGCAATCTCAACATTTGCAATCGGGATCGGCGTTTGCGAATTCGTTGCGCAGGAGAATCTGGGCGGCGTTGCGCCGGCGTTCGAACCAGCTTCAACTTCCACTCCGTTATAGCAATAGGAATAGTAATCCGGGAACAGACAAAGACCTGCGGCAGCGCCGACTTCAAGCAAAGCTAAAGGCTGAGGAAGCAGAGCAAGCAAAGGCAGCAGTGTCGCGCATCGCGCCGGTTCATTGGTTTGCGTGCGGCGTTTCAAAATTACATTTCGGATTTCGTTGGATCTCGAAGTAAGTGACAGGCAAAATTCCTCCCAGTTCCTCGGAGTGCCGCAAACGTGGCGAACCGCCGCGAAGAGCAGGTTGGGTTGCTGCTTTTCGAGTGGCAGCGCTGAAAGAAATGCAAGTACAGATGGACTCCCAGCAACGCCCAGCGCTAACTCCTCATAGAGCGGAGAGCGGCCACGAGCCTCGTTCTCCGCAAAACGAGTGTACCGAGTGGCGATTTGTTCGTTATTTTGCAATTCTCATTTCCTCGAAGACGCACTCGATGGCGGCGAGCAGTGCTTCGATGTCGGCGGGATGCAAGCGGCCGATGGTTCCGATGCGAAAACACAGCTCGGTTGTCAGCTTGCCGGGATAGATGACAAAACCAAGCTGGCTTAGCTTTTCGTAGAACGCCGTAAAGCTGAAGTTGGGATTATCGGGATAGCGGAAGGTGGAGATGATATAGCTTTGATCTTCGCGCGCTAGATACGGCTTGATGCCGAGTTTCTCGATGCCAAGCATGAGTGTGGCGTGGTTTTCGCGGTAGCGCGCGGCGCGGCCTGCGACTCCGCCCTCCGCATCCAGTTCGAGCAGAGCCTGATAGAAGGCCAGCAAGGCATGAGTCGGCGGTGTGAAGCGGAATTGGCCATCAGCCTCCAGACCGGACCACTGCGCGTGCAGATCAAGGCTCAAAGTGCGCGCCTGACCTTTGGCTTCAAGCAGCCGGTTGCGCCGCGCCAGCACGAATCCAAAGCCAGGGACACCTTCAATGCACTTGTTCGCAGAGGAGATAAGAAAATCGATGTGAGCGTTGGCGAGGTCTACGGGAATCGCGCCAAAGCTGCTCATCGCGTCGACGATATAGACAGCGCCCGCATCGCGCACGACTTTGCCGATCTCTTCGACGGGATTGATAATGCCGGTTGTAGTTTCGCAGTGAATTACCGCAACGTGCGTGATCTTGCGCGCGGTCAGACGCTCGGCGAGAGCTTGCGCAGAGACCTTGCGATCTTCCGGTGTCACCAATGTTTCAGTTTCGATTCCGTGGACGCGCGCCATCTGCGCGATGCGACGGCCATAGGCTCCATTGACCAAGACCAGCAGCTTGCCGTCGCGCGGAATTACGGAGGAGATTACGGATTCGATTGCGAAGGTACCGCTGCCCTGCATCAGGACACATTCGTATTCGCCGCCGTCCTTTGGCGACGATGCTCCGCCGAGTGCCAACAGGCGCTGACGAATCTCGCGCACGGTTTCAATAAAGGCGCGGTCGCGCGAACCAAAGTCATGCTGCATGGCCGCCTTTACCGTTGCGCTGGTGGTGAGCGGACCCGGTGTGAAGAGCAGTTTATCTTTTGCCATCGTGATTGACTCCATCAATACGTGTGATTGTTTTTTGCGCGCTGCGTTGATGCAGATACAAATATCCGGCAGCCAGAGCCGAGAGGGCAGCGATCGCCGCGAGCGTGATGAAGACGCCGCGCCAGCCGAAAGTTACAGAAAGATGTGCGATGCCGTCACCAGCCGCCACGCCGCCCAGATAGCCGACGCCATCGATCAATCCAGAGGAGGCCGCGCCGGCCTTGCTGCCGCCAAGGTCCAATGCAAATGCTCCCGAGAGGTAAGCGTAAGGACCGAGCAGAAAAAGCGCGACGGCTCCGATGTATGCCTCAGGCCAAATGGTGGCGGAGCCGGAGCGAAGCGAGGCGAGCACGAGCAGCGGCGCGATGGTTGCGGTGAGGCAATAGAACATAATCATGGCGCGGCCGCTCGGTCCGAGGCGGTCGCTGATCCATCCGGTGAGAAGCACGGAAACCGCGCCCAGAGCGGGGAAGATGGCGCTCGCGCCGGCGGCGCGACTGGCGCTGTATGCAAAGAAATCGTGGAGGTAGACCGTGGTCCAGAGATTAAAGGTCTCGCGCAGCAAAGTGCATCCGAGAGAGAGAAGGCAGACGAGAGCAAAGGTGCGGCTCATCAGCAGCGGCTTCAGCACCTGCCAGACTGTTCTTGCTTCGGCGTGTGTGCCGGCGAAGAGATTCAAGGGATTCGCGAGCGGCTCGGAGTAGCCGAGTTCCATTCGCGATTCGCGCAGGAAGAGCAGATTTGCAATCAAGATCACACCCGCGACTGCGGCGGCAAAGCAGAAGATGGTTCGCCAGCCGCATCCATGCTGAATGAGCAGGCCCATGCTTTGACGCGCGGCGGCGTCGCCGACTAAATAACTCACGCAGAGAATTCCGACGACGGTTCCGTATGAAGAGTAACCGAACCACTTAGAGCAGACTTTGAGCAGGCCTGACCAGCCGATCGATTGCGAGAGCCGGTTGCCGATCCAGGCGATGGTGAAGATGGGCAGGAAGCCAGTGGATGCGAAGAGCAGCGTGAAGAGAATGGCTCCGCCGAGTCCCAGCGTAAAGCAGCGCCGCCCGCCGCTGATGTCTGCGAATCCGGTCAGGCATAATTTTCCGATTGCATAGGCAAGAACGCCGAAGGAGGCGAGTTGTCCCATGCGAATAATTGCGTCACTCGATGCCATGCCGTGGCGATGAAGGTCTTCAATCAACAGCGGCATGGCGACGGAGAGATCGGAGCGGCAGAAATAGTAAGCCGCGTAGCCGGCAAAGAGCAGAGCCACCGTCCACACCTGGCGGGATTGCAGCCCCGCAGCTGTATGTGGCGAAGACTCTGGAGCAATCAACACGGCATTACTCATTTCGCTGATCCTGCGGCCTTTTTCAGGCGAGCATCAATCTCATCCAAGACATCGCGCACATCGGCGAGAGAATCGACAACATAATGCGCTCCGGCTTTCTTCAATTCAGCGCGCGCAGTGGTCAGCATGGAGTTTCTTTTGGCCTCAGGGAGCGCGTAAAACTCATCGTGCGCGAGGCCGATGCTGTTGCCGGTTCCTGCAACACCGATGGACCATGCTCCGGCATTCAAGCCTTCGTGAATATCAGCGGGAGTGTCGCCAATCTTGGCGATGGCCGCGAGCGGATAGACCTGCAAGCGCACCACGCACTCATAGATCATGAAGGGATGAGGCCGGCCCGCGCCGACTTCTTCCGGCGTCAGGCTGCAATCCGGCTTGTAGCCTTCGGCGGCGCATTTATCCACGAGAAGATCGAGCATCGCTCGCGTGTACCCGGTAGTCGATCCAATCTTCAAACCGCGCTCACGAAAGCTCTCCACGGCTTTGGCGACGCCGGGAATTACAGATGAATATTCAGCGAGACAGGAGAATTGCAGCGGAATAAATTCGGCATAGATTTCTTCCACATCGCTATCACCGGGAATGCGGCTATGAAGCTGTTGCCATGTGTCGCGCACTTTGGGGATGGAAAGAATGCCGCGGATATGTTCCTTCTTGGGCAGGCCCATGTGTTGCCGGGACTCCTGCTCGGAGAGAGCGATTTTGCGCCGCGCAAATAATTTTTGCATGGTGCGCGCCGGTGCTAGGCTGCCGAAGTCAACCGTAGTTCCGGCCCAATCGAGAACGAGCGCCTTCAAGCGGCCGGCATGAACAGTCTGCGTGGGAATCGAGGAATTCAAAAGTTTCAATTACTTCTCCCTGAATTTGTTAAACAAGTTTGGAAATCATCACGACGCACGTGTTGTAAAACGCGCGGAAGCACTCACAGTTTGAGTGCCCCCGCGCAGTAGATCGCTCGACCTAGTAGGACAAGCGGAGGGACATTTGAATTGTGCGCGGTCCTGCCTGAGAACCGGTCTGACTGGAAGTAACAGTGGCAAAGGATTTCCCGCTGGTTATGTTCATGTTGGGAATGTTGCCGTTGACAAAGTTGAAGAGGTTGGAGACCTGAACCTCATAGCGCAGAGTCAGTCTCTTGGCCAAGGGCAGATTTTTGCCCATCGACATCGAGAAGGTTTCGGTGCTCGGACCCTCGAGGATTCCGACTCCGGCATTGCCGAAGCGGCCGATGGGCGTCGAGGGCGCAGTGTTGCAGGCTGAGCTTGCGCCGTTCGCGTTGCCGGCGCAGGGAAAAGCAAAGGCATTCGCATAAAACAGTTGCCCCGGCAGGCGCTGACTGGATGTGGAGCTGACGCCTGCGACCAGATCCGGCCGCTGTTGCGAGACCGAACGGTTGCTGGGTTTGGTGCCAGATGCATCGTAAGCGCCGCTCGGATAATAGGGCGTGAGCCAGAAGCCGGAGTGGTAGAGGTTGATGCCGGTGACGCTCCAGCCGCCGATCAGCCGGTCTGTGAGTTGGTTGACCGAGCCGAAGAACTGCTGGCCGCGACCGAAGGGCAGGCTGTAGACGAAGGTCGTTACCATCTTGTTCCGCGGATCATAGAAGGCATGGCCGTAGTCGGACTTGATGTCGAATGCGTTGTTGACGTTGCCGCCGTTGTCGCCTTGTCCGCCGGTGGCAATCGCGGAGTTGGGTGCGGTTCCGAGAGCGTTGGTGTTGTTGCTGGTGAAGGTGTATGCGTTGGTGAAGCTGATGCCCTTGGCAAAACGGCGAATTGCTTCGACGGTGAATGCATCGTAGTTATCCCAGGGTCCGTTGGCGCGGGTAAGCACCTCGCGGAAGTTGGGAAACTTCAGGTTCTCTTCGCGCAGCGTTGGGGTTGCAGTCAGATTGGCATAACCGGTTGTGTTGGGAACCACTTGGTTCAGATCCGGGCTGTAGATCAGATTCCACGTGTGAGAACCGGTATAGGTCAACTTCAGGTCAGTGCGGAAACCTATATTCTGCTCGGCGCTCAGAGTCCATTGACCTACGCTAGGATCTTTCAAGTCCCACTGGTTGGCGCGACGATAGCCTGGAAAGGCACCCGCCGAACCGGTGCCAGCGAAGACGGTTGCCAGCGGACCGGGATTATAGGAACCGAAGTTGCTGGTATCCACGCCCAGCAGTGAGTAGAGAACCGCGCCCAGGACGGGGACAGAATAGAGACCGCCGGAGGCTTTGATAACCATATCGTGATTGGCTAGTGGCTTCCAGATTACGCCTGCACGAGGCTGAACATTGTTGGTGTCCAGAAAACGGAGACCGGCAGGAAGGCCAACTGAGTTTGCGTATGCGAAGGGAATGCCGGAGATGCCGGTAGCCGTGCCGACGATCGGCAGACCGCCTCCGGTACCGGGAATATCTCCCACAGCCTGCGCCCAAGCGGAGCTGATCTTCTCGTTGGGATTCACAATCAACTCGCCATGCGGAATATCTGTATCAAAGTTGCCGAGTTGGTTAGTCTCGTCAACAAAGGGAGTGTTCACCTCATAACGCAGGCCCAAGTTAACTGTGAGGCGCTGGTTCAGCTTCCACTCGAATTGGCCGAAGCCGTCGAAGTGATGGCTATAGGGCTTGCCGTCGGGGCCATTCTGCGCCAGCGAAGTGCCGTCCTGAAGGCCGAGGTAAAGCTCGGCAACGGAGCAGGCGTCAAAGTATGTGGCGGCTTGCGCGGAGGTGCAAGGAATGGCGCCGTCATTATAGTAGTCGCCGTACTCATCGCCTTCGAGGAAGGTGATGTTGTCCCGGTAGCCGACACGACGGAAGGAGCCTCCGATTTTAGCGGTAATGTGATTGCGGCTCCAAGTCAGAATATCGCCGATCTCGACCACGCTGTTGTTATTCAGGCGCGGATGTCCGGCGTAAGGATTGGAGCCTGTGCCTTGGCCTCCGATCAAGTTGCCGGTATAAAAAACCGGCACACCGCCCAGGCCATTGACGGGATGGCCGAGCGTGATGTTGGCGGGAGCTTGAAGGCCGGCAGTCTGCATCGCGGTGATGATCGAGTCGCCTTGCAGCGCCTGCGGGTATGTGTAGGCGAAGTCCATAATCGACCAGCCGCCGCGGGCCTCATTCAATAGATGGGAGTTGATGATCCAGTTATGAGAAAAGGCTACGTTGGTCAGGTCAGAGCCAGTGTTGAAGGTGCCCATCAGCGGGTTGTAGATAGTGTCGTTTGGGTCTGTGCCTGTCTGGCTGATGTTCTTTTTAGTCACGCGACCAAAGATGCGATGATGCTGGCCGAGTACCTGATCGATACGTCCATCGTACGTATTGGAAGTGTATTGACCGGGGAAGATGGCCTGGTAGTTGGGGTTTCCATCGTCGATGCTATTGTCTGAGGCAAACGAGCCGGACGGCGCGGGGAAGATATTCTTGAAGGCGACGGCTGCAATGCTATTTGGGGCGATGCCAAGGCCCGCCAGGTTGTTGGAGGGGAATGGCGTCCCATTTGGATTTGCGGTAGTAATCGATCCAGGTTGAACCAGAGTAAGAGGGGCAACTCCTTTGGGTGGGACAACTCCGCTGAAATTGCCATTCGCCCATGCGGCGGGGATGGTCTGCTCAATCAGCCCAGTATTATTGGCCAAACGCACGCCTTCGTAATCGAAGTAAAAAAAGGTCTTGTCTTTCCAGATGGGTCCGCTTGCCGATAGGCCAAAGGTGTTCGCATTCCCATTCGGATTGTAATGCTCGATCAAGTCATTCGAATTCCAACCCTTGCGCTGCGCAAACCAGAAACCGGTGGCGTGATATTTGTTGGAGCCGCTCTTGGTGGTGACGGTCAGGTCGGTCGCCTGTGCGTACTCTGCGCTATTACCGGCGGCGTTGACGCGAAACTCATCAATCGCTTCTACGGAAGGGAAGAGATCCTTGGTAGGACCGCCGAAGCGCGTCATTTGAACACTAATGCCGTCCAGAGAGAAGCTGGTCGCGGTCGGCACCTGTCCGGCAAAGGTCAGGTTTCCGCCGGTATCCTGGGAGACGGTCGGCGTCAGCACCGCGGTTCCAATGGGGCTGGGCGCGTTGGTGGCGCGAAAGTTCAAGGCAAGCGACTCGATCTCGATTCCGGAGAGTGACGAGGACTGTGTGATGTCTTCACTGACCACCTCCTGCCCGCCTTCGACGATCACAGTTTGTTGCGCGCTCTTTACCTCCAGGCGAATATCTGAGCGTGAGGTCTCGCGGGCGAGTACGATCACGTCTTTATCTTGAGTTTCGCCGAACGCAGCCGCCGTAGCTGTGATTGTGTATTGGCCGGGATTGATATTCTGAAACCGGTATTCGCCGATATTGTCCGTGACACCGCTGCGAGTGTCTCCCGTAGCCTGATTCTGTGCCTCTACCTTCGCGCCAGGGACCGCGTCTCCTTTCGCGTCGGTTACTCTTCCGACAATGGTTCCGTATGTTGATTGCGCGACGATTTTTGCGGAAATCATCATGCCACAAACCGCTAGTAGGCAAAACAAGAACATTCGGGGAAGTAGTTTCACTGCGCTCTTCATCTTTCTCTCCTTTGTGTCGAGGGTTGGCTGCAACTGGATGGACAACTGAATGGAGACTGTTTGGAGCCGGTGACCGGCGTTTGATTGAGACCGGGTCTGCAACTGAAAACAACGAAATTACATACGCAAAAGGGTAATTCAGTGATCGCATGGAACAATCTCTTGACACACTTCCGCTCGGAAAGAACCCCTATCCTCGCTAAGGGTGATTTTCCCGTTGTCACAGTTGTGTTGTTTTTACGATTGCAGGCAAAGATGAAGGTTGGGTAAATGAGTAATAAATATTGAGAGAATGCAAGCTCGCAACCTGTATAGATGAGTCGCTTTGGGCCTGCGCTACATCGACCACCGTGAGCCACTTCAACCAATGTTTACAAGTGCGCTGCCTCTGCGTGTCAGGCAGCAATTATTCGACGAACCCAGCGGGCTTTTTCACGCGGCCTTTGTTATGGGCGCTCTTTTCTGCCTGCTTCCGCTGACCAAAATGAAGAGCAGACCATCAGCCTTTGGAGCCGGCGCGATTGCGCAGAGCCTTGGCCGCACCCAGCGCCGTCAGCAGGCTGCCAAAGGGAATGCACATCAGCGCGACGATCAGCGCGAACCAACCGGCGTTGGTGCTGGCACCGGTCGGCGAAAAGCCTCCTAACAGAGTCTCCAGCAACAGAACAGCTACGAGGCCCGCTCCCAGCATCGACGCGCCCCACTGCAGCAGTTGCCGTGTGCCGTCGTTGCGTGGGCTCGGATTGGTATGCATGATGGTTTCTCTCGTCAGTGTAGTGGTTGAGGTTTGTGGTTCCCACCCTAGCCGCAAAAACAAGAACGCGGCGAGGGTGGGGCACCCAGCTTTGCGTGTTCCCTATTCCCTATTCCCTGCTTCACCGCGCCAAGCGCAGCATCGCCCAGGTCACGACGCCAGTAATCGAAACGTAAAGCCACAGCGGCAGCGTCCAGTGCGCAATCTTGCGATGCTGCGGAATGCGCCCGGTGAGCGAAAAGAAAAACGTCACCAGAATCATCGGCAGCGCTACGATGGCGAGAATTATATGGCTGGTGAGCAGCGGCAGATAGACCATGCGCAGCGTCGCGTGCGTTGGATAGCGAACATCGCCGTGCAGCGCGTGATGCAGAATGTAGCTGACAAGAAAGAGTGAGGAGAAAACGAAGGCCGTGATCATCGCAGCGCGATGCGCCGCAATGCGTTTTGCCCGGACGAACGTATAGCCAATCAGCAGCGTAATAGCACTCAAGCCATTCAGCAAAGCATTGAGCGCAGGCAAAAATGCGTACTGCGCACTCGCCGCCGCTGCTGGATGTACATAGATCAGCCAGAAGAGAAAGGCCGTGGCCGCCGCGCTGATGGCAAGAATCGCAGCGATGGCTGGGCCGGTCTTCGAGGATGAAACTGCGGTCGTCATGGCTTCCTCAACTCTATTTGTGCTCGGCCTCGAATTTTTTGTATTCCTTGTCCAAGTTGTCAATCACTCCACTTAAAATCATAAGGTCAAACTGGACCTTGCCAATGCGATCAGTCTCCATGTCAATCTGTGCGGGAGTTGGAGTCCAATCTTTGGGAGCTGAGATACCGAGCGAAGACGCATTGCCAAGATCGCTGAGACTATTCATTCCAGACTTGAAATATATGTCCTGTAAAATGTAAATATCTGAGAAGTTCTGGGCCTCCTTATAGGGCATATAGGCAATGGCGCCCGTGTTCTGAGCATTCTTCCAAGCCATATCGTCAAAGCCTCCAAAACCGATCGTTAAATCGAGGTGGCCTTTGGCGTGGGGATGTGCCCGCCACTCCGCCAACACCTTCTGATCATCTTCCAGTTTCTTCTGGCTATCCTTGATCATCTGGCGTTGCCGGACTACTTCGTGCGTGTTATTGGCAATCTCGGCGCGCAAGCTGTCTTCAGCCTCGTGGGCTATGTGCTGATGATGCCGATACTCTACCCAACCCTCCAGGCTCAGAGCGATGAGCAAACCAATGGTAATCGTGAAGAGATGAAGAAAGAATTCCTTGATGCCGAGCAGCTTTCCGTGCGGTAAGTGAATGTCGAGCACAATCTCCTCCAAACAAACAGATTACTCCAGCGATCTACGTTCTCGCCTTCGCGCAGAGCATCAACGCGGTAAAGAGCAGCGGCAGATACAGCACGCTGACCTTGAGCAGATCGCGAGCAAGACGTCGGCTTTCGTCCTCGTCCGTTACGCGCAGAATGCGAGCGAAGCGAACGGTGTAAGCGAGGTAAAGCAGCCCCAGCGCTGCCGCCAGCGCCGCATACGTTATTCTGGTCATTCCCAACAGCCAGGGCGCGAGGCTGACGGGAATCATCGCCACAGCAAAAACAAGCGCCTCGGCCACGGTCGACCATCCGTCAGGCTGAACGACGGGCAGCATTTTGATCCCGGCGCGCGCGTAATCGTCGCGATAGAGCCACGCAATCGACATGAAGTGAGGGAACTGCCAGACAAAGAGGATCGCGAAGAGGGCCACGGCCGGCCACTCGATCTGCCCGCGCGCCGCCGTCCAGCCCAGCATCGGACCCATTGCGCCGGGGAATGCGCCGATAAATGTAGCTAGCGCCGTGAAGCGCTTGAGCGGCGTGTAAATCGCCACATAAGTAAAGGCCGTCAGCAGCGCCAGAGCCACGGTGAGCAGGTTGGTGGTCAGCGCGAGCCAACCTGCACCCAGCGCCAGCGCGGCCAGGCCGGCCACGACGCCCTGCGTCAGCGAGAAGCGTCCGGCTGCCATCGGACGGTCGGCGGTGCGCTTCATCAGCGCGTCGATCCGGCGCTCCAGAGCCTCATTCAGCGCTCCGGCTCCGGCAGAGACCAGTCCGATGCCGACGAGCGTATTGAGCAGGCCGCTCTGCATACTGGTAATGCCCGAACGCATGGAGCCAAGATAGAATCCGCCCCAGCCGGTCACCAGCACGAGTCCGACTACCTTGACCTTGAAAAGCTCGCGCAGGTCGTTGATCAGCGTGGCAGTCGCGCCCGCGGCAGGCGCGCGCAGATGCGCTGGGCCGTGTGTGGGGCGCTTTTCAGAAACCACAGCATGAGTAGCGGAATTCAATAGGTCGTTCCTCAGCCAGCGAACCCGGATCGAAATTTACCGAGAACCTGAGTCGATGATAGCAAGCGGAAAGGAATTCCGATGCGTCATAATTTCTGAAAAAATATTGGAGCGAGACAAAGGATCGTTCAGCGGGTAGACGGAGCTTCAGCCGAGGTTGGAGCGATGGAATTCTTTGCCGGTGATGGCTTGCCATGTCGAGCTGAAGTCTTTGTGTGCGGGTTTGCGGCAGGCTTGCTCTCTACAGGCGCAGCCGCCGTCGGATGCGCGAGAGTTGGAACTTCGAGGATTGGTCCGTTCAGCGTCTGTGGCGTGCGCTTTGCTCCAGCGCTGGAGAAGCCACCTTGTGAAGCTCCGCGCGGTTGAACAGAAACGGACTGCGCCGGATGAAAGCGCGCAGAGACGCTCCAGCCGCCGACGATCACCACTGCGGCAATCGCCGCCGCCGCCACAGCGCGCAGCAGCGGACTCCGCAGCCATTCGTAATTCAATTCGAACGCCGCAAGCCAGCGAAGTACGCACGCTTTTGGCGAATACGTCCTTGCCGCGGCGCGCAACCCAGCCTGCACGCGCTCTTCAAGCCCTTGCGGCGCGGAGAGGCGCGCAATCAGCCGCAGCGTTTGCTCCGCCGGAGTCGGCGTTTCTGATCTCTGATCTCTAATCTCTGTTTTCATCGCAAACTCCTTGTGTGGTCCAGCAAAGCGGACATCAGGTTGCGCGCGCGGAAGAGCCGCGAACGTACGCTGGACTCGGTGATGCCGACGACCGCTGCGATCTCGACGCTGGTCAACTCCTCGAAGGCCGAGAGCATCATTACCTGGCGCTCCTTGGCGGGCAACTGCTCCACGCAGGCCAGCACGTGAGCGTGATGCTGGGCGGCGGTGGCGCGCTCGTCGGCGCTCAAGCCCTCAGCGGGCAGCACACGCGCCAGCTCGGCCACGTCGTCCGTCTCCGGCTTTGTCTTCATGCGGCGCTTGCGGTCCAGTACCACATTCCACACAATGCGGATCAGCCAAACGCGCTGGTCGCGCACCTCGGCAAGCTTCTCGCGATGGCGCAGCACGCGCACGAACGCCTCTTGCACTGCGTCCTCAGCGTCAGCCGCGTTGCGCAGAACCGAGTAAGCCACGCGATAGAGCGTGCCCGAATACTGGCTCACCAGCGCCTCGAGCGCAGCCTCCTCCGCCTGTATGCGAGCCTCATCCTGCACAGTCTTGTCTGCGATCACCATCCAACCTGAGAATACCGCCTGACCCGCGCTCATAGTCCACCAGACGCAAGCGACGGGGAAAGTGCTCGAAAAAAGAAAGGACTCGCAGCGCCAATCGCACCGCGAGTCCTTCGGGTTAATCCATTCGGTCATCCGGTCAGTCGAGCTGGCCTACTACTTGCCTAGCTTATGCGTAGCAATCTCTCCGGCGGTGCCATCCTTGTCAGCGTCCTTCACAGCAGCCCACAACACGCGCGCCTGATCCTGCTTGCCTTCGGCAACATACAGGTCGGCCAGATTAAGCTGCGCCACGGCCTTTGAGACCGTCTCGGACGGCTTGGCGGCCAGCGCCTGGTAGATCTCAATCGCCTGAGCGTCGCGGTTTGTCTGGTGATAAAGCCCAGCCTGCGCCAACTTAGCCAGATTCGACACGTTGCGGTCCCTGGAGCCGGCCGCAGCCTTCAACTCTGTCTCGGCCTGGTCGTTCTGCCCCAACTCCTCATCGGTGACGCCGGCAAAGTAGTGAGCCTCGGCGCCTTCAGTCAGCCAGCCATATTGCTTGGCCACAGCGGCAAAAAGTTGATTGGCGGCCTTGGCGCGATCATTGGCAGTTGCGTACGACCCTTTGAGCACTGGCGCGCCGGGTTGAGCCAGTGGCGCGGTATAAGCGTCCATCGCCGCGCCCAGCGCGACGTCGGCCTTGTTCGAGCACCAACTCCAATAACTTGCAGCGGCCACGCATACCGCAAGAACCACGACAGCAGCGATGACCCAGCGCAGAACGCCGGAACGATGACCGCTCAGCCAACTCATGCTGGTCGCGGTGGCTTGGACAAAACTATCCTTTTTCAGGGCATGACGGGTTTTTGTATCCACGGGGTCTCTTTGAGTCCTTCTTCTTCAGGCTTGCAGACGGCTCCGCTCTGGAGCTGACGCTGCGAATGCAACCCCATCAGTCTATCAGCGCGCTGATAGAAGCGTCCACCAGCCTTGCTTGGCAACTCATCATTTTGGTGTGACTACCTCAGTGCGCAGCGCGCGAATCCGGTCAATGGCGCTCATCACCATCGGCCGCCCAGTCATCTTTTCCATGCCCTTATCGATGAGCGTGTCCACAAATTCTTCGAGTGTCATATTGTGCTCTTGAGCGGCGCGAACGACAGTGTCTGAGATTGGAATCGAGATAATCATGGCGGCTTGCTTCCTCTGCTCCATTCATCGGCAGAGTGAAAGATGAATTGAGTGGAAAATTAGCGGGAGTCTTCATGCAGTTTTCGTGGCGTGTAAGATGTTGATTCCTATGAATCATTGGCGGGTGGATCGCGGACTAGGCCGGAGCGCGCTTGCAGCGATGTGGGCGGGGCGATAGGCTAGGAATATGTATGAAGATTTTTGCGTAAAGGATCGCTGGAGCGGCGAAGAGCTTCATTGCCGCTGGAAGGGCACACTGGTGGCTATCGCCACACGGCACGCCGACGCCGTCGATGTGCGCTTCGATGTGAATGGAAGGCCGATGTGGATTGCCCTGCCACTCGAGGCCTGGGGACGGCAAAAAGCGCTGACGGGAAAGGTGATTACCGACCAGCTTGCGGCCCAGATCGCGGGCCGGTTCCTGAAGCAGTTGATCGAGGAAGGCTACGACGCTCAGCGGGAAATCTATACGATGACCGCGGACGAAGTTCTCTCGCATCTCGACGCCGTGGTTGCCGAAGCGCGGGCGCTGGGCGGGATGCCAACGCTGGTGTAAGGCCGAAAGAAAGCCCCCGGCAGACCGGAGGCTTTTCGTTTTGAATCGCCGCGAAACTTATTGCATAGGCAGATAAATCAGCTCAATGCCTTTGCCGTTCTTCTTGTCCTTGTTGCGCGAGTACTGGCGGCTCTGGTCGCTGTCCCAGTGCTCGGTGACGCCGAGGCTGGCTACCGGCTTGCCGTTCTGAATGTAGGCCGTGCCCGAAGGCGGATGATCGGCCAGCGCCTCTTCCTCAAGATAATCGTCGGCGTTTTCGCGGATCGCGATGCGGGGGTGCCCGTCGGAGCCGATGTTGTTCTTCGTCTGCGAGAGAAGAATATCCAGGCCGACCGAATCCAGCGCTACGCCGTCGAGCGAAGCCAGAACGCTGGAGGGCCAGTCGGTATTGGCGTACGGCTCAACGCGGTTGTTGAAGGGCGCATTCGGAAAATGCACAGGGAAGGTCTGCCAGCGGCGTCCGCAGTAGAGGCCGTCGAGAACGTACAGAATCGTCTTTCCTCCGAGGTTTGGCGAGGCCGATAGATCGACGATGGGCGAGTAGGCGTGCGGCGTGCCTTTCTGATCAGTATTGATCGCGGGGTGCAGTTCGGGCGTTCCCTTGATCGAACCGAAGTGATTCTTGCCGGTCATGGTGAGGGCAGTCTGGCCGTCGTCGCCGCCCTCGGTAGCCCCAGAATAGGGGTAGGAGTGAGCCTTGAGCAGAGCCAGATTGACGATGTAGGTCGCATCCATGATCTGCTGCGGGATGAACTTGGCGTCCTTATAGGCATTGGCGGAGTAGCTCACGCCCTCAACCCAGTTTGAGCCTTCCAGGCCGTGGTAGTCGCCGTAGCCAGGATTCTTCGGCTGGGAGGGTTGAGGCCCCAGCCACTGCACAAAGCGGACATCCTTGTACTCGCCCCAGATTTTGTTGAGCATTCCGGGATAGATATAGCGGCGAACATCGTAGACGACGATGTTGGAGGGCGGGACATGAGCGTGGTTTACGAGCTGCCGCACCATGGCCAGCGCCATTTGCGGAGAGAGATCGAGCAGATTGCCCGGACCTTCTGGTTTGGTGCTGTTGTTGAGGTTGATCTTGACGGCGACAATCTCGCCCGCTTTGTAGCCGGTCTTCTTCAGCCCGCGAGAATGGCTGTTGTAGTAAGTGAAGATCGTCTTCCAGGCCTCGTCGTCCGTGGCCGCGCCGGTGAGCTTGCGCAGAGTGGTGGAGAGCATCGCGTCCACGCGCTCCTGATCGTTGTTCTTGTCCAGCCACCAGAAATCGGTTTTGGAGTGGAGGTCGCCGCTCCAGTGCGCGGCCTTGGGATCGCGCGCCCAGACGACGCGCCCCGGATAAACTCCGCGCGCGACGCCCAGAGGAACGTTGCGCTGCGCGGGCTGGAAGTCGTAATGGGTGGCAATCGAAGCGGCGGCGGCGGCGCGGGAGTGCATCAGCCACAGGCTGCCGCCAATGGCGGCGAGCGCGCAGATACTGATGGCCGCCCACTTGTAGCGGTGCATCAGCTGGCGCAAAGCCGCCAGCGAAAAGAGGCCCGCTGCCGATGCGCAGAGCCAGAGGACGAATGCGCTGGCGACAGGAAAGGCAACCCGCTGACAGGGATAAGCCGCACGGCTGGGTTTGGGAATGACGCGCAGCAGAAACCATGCGAGCGCCGCAAATCCTGCAAATGCCGCGCAGAGACGCGCGAGTGAATTCCTCTTGTTTGTATGTGAGTTACTGGAGTTCATCTTTCACCTTCAATGTAGCAAATTACCGCGCGTGCACCGGTCTGAAACCTGACGAGTCTACTCAAGCCAGTCTAACCTAATTTTGCCGATTCTGGACAGATTTTGATCTGAGACAGCGCAGCAAAACCAGCCGCCGGCGTTATTGACTTACTGTTTGGCGGCTTTCTTGCCCGCGCGTATTGCCCGCCTCCGGCGAAGTTCTCTTTTTTCCCCGCGCTCTGCACAGTTGCTCAGTTCTGCAAACCGAGCATCGCCAGGGAAAGTAACCGAAGACGGGCGCCAGTCGCTTGCGGAGAAAACCTTCCCTGGCAATCCGGCGCATTCGACGGCTCTGACATTTCTTGCAAATCATCTGCGATCTCTGATCTCTCTATGGAAAAACGTGGAGAACACGTGATTCTATGCCTTATCGTATGGAATATTCATGTTCAGGGAGATATTCTTCGGCCACGGCAACTCGACAGTAACTATTCAGCCGCACTACAGTCACCATACCCGTATGCTGTCACAACGAGTTCCGCATTCTTGACGCACACTGCGCATCTCTGCTCTACTCATGCAGTTCCAGGAGGAAGATTTTGGAATCCGTCACTCTCGGCAGCATCCAGGCGGCGCGCGCGCGCATCGGCGAGTCGATCTATGTTTCGCCCTGCCAGCTCTCCAGCGACCTCTCCGAGCTGGTCGGCCTGCCGCTGCATCTAAAGTTGGAAAACCTGCAACGCACTGGAGCCTTCAAGGAGCGGGGCGCGCTGAACAAGCTGCTCACGCTGAACGAGGCTGAGCGGCAGCGGGGCGTAGTCACAGCCAGCGCCGGCAACCACGCGCAGGGCGTCGCATTTCACGCGGCAGCGCTCGGCATTCGCGCGCAAATCGTGATGCCGCTGGCCACGCCGCAGATCAAAGTCGCTGCCACGCGCGGCTTTGGGGCTGAGGTCGTGCTGCACGGCGCTCATTATGAGGAGGCCTGCGAAGAGGCGCTGCGCCGCTGCCGCGAGGAGCAACGCGTCTTCATTCATCCCTTCGACGATGCGGAGGTCATCAGCGGCCAGGGCACAATCGGCCTGGAGCTGCTGGAACAGGTGCCGGATCTGGAAGCGGTGGTCGTGCCCATCGGCGGCGGCGGACTGATCGGCGGCATCGGTTGCGCGCTCAAGGAGACTAATCCGAAGATTCGCGTGATCGGCGTCGAGCCGGAGAAGTTGCCCTCGATGATGCGCGCGCGCGAGGCTGGCGCTCCGGTAACGATCAGCGCCGAGGCCACCATCGCCGACGGCATTGCCGTGCGCCGTGCCGGCGATCTGACTCTGCCGCTGGTCTCGCGCTACGTGGACGAGATCGTTACGGTGGATGACGAAGAGATCGCCAGCGCGATTCTGATGCTGCTGGAGCACGAGAAGACGCTGGCCGAGGGCGCTGGCGCGGCGGCGCTGGCCGCTCTGCTTCAATCCAAGACCGATCTGCGCAATCGCCGCACCGTGGTGCTGGTCTCAGGCGGCAACATCGACGTGACGCTGCTGGCTAAGATCATCGAGCGCGGCCTGGTGAAGGACGGACGCCTGCTGCGCGTTCGCGTTCACTTGCAGGACCGGCCCGGAGCGCTGCTCGGACTCACAGAGGTTCTGGCCCGCGAGCGCGCCAACATCGTCGAGACCATCCACAATCGCTCCTATTACGGCGTCAGTTTGGGCGAAACGGTGATCGATGTAACGCTGGAGACGCGCGGCGCGGCACATATCGCCGCCATCAGCGAGGCGCTACGCGAGGCTGGTTTTGGCTTCGAGAGGATTCTGTAGGAAAAGTATCAATTGATACCGCTTCTATGGTATATTGATACCAGAGGTTCATTATGATGCAGCCAGGGCACGTTGCCGATGTGATGGGGGGAGTGGCGATTCTCGGCAGTCGGGTTCTCTCCGCACAGGATCTGGAAGCCGCAGTCGTTACCGGACTTCCCAAGCGGGCGCTCCGGCTCACGCTCACGCGCGGATGCGCCTCGGCTCAACACGCGCGCGCGCTGCTCTATCGCGTCGTTCCCGAAGCCACGTACAAGCGCCGGAGCCGGCTGACCGCGGCGGAGAGCGAACGCACAGAGCGGCTGGCGCGAGTGATTGCCGCCGCCGAGCATGTCTGGGAGAACCGCGACGATGCCCGCGAATGGCTCACCAAGCCGCACCCCGAGCTGGAAGGCCGACCGCCGCTCGAAGCCGCACTGACCGAGCTGGGAGCGCGCCGCGCCGAGGAACTGCTCGACCGCCTCTTTTACGGCATTCCCGCCTGACTCCATTCATGCGCTCGTTCCGTATCGGCGACTCCCGCTTTCCTCTGCTCGACGGCACGGGCGCGCGCCTTCACGGAGGCCGATGGAACAGCCCGGGACGCAGTGTGATTTATGCGGCTGAAACCTATGCGGGCGCAATCCTGGAACTGCTGGTCCACGCCAACCTCAACCGCCTGCCGCGCACGCAAGCCGTGATCGCAATCGAGATTCCCGGCGAACTGGCGGTGGAGAGGCTTGCGGCCCGCGATCTTCCCGGCTGGGATGCTCCCAATCAGGCCGTCAGCCGCGACTTTGGCGACCGTTGGCTGGCGGAAGCCCGCAGCGCCATTCTTGTGGTTCCGTCTCTTGTAACGCAGGGCCGCGAAAACAATATCCTGCTCAATCCCGCCCACGCCGAGTTTGCGCGCATCAGGCATACGCCGCCGGAGCTGGTGGTGTGGGATGAGAGACTTTTTCCTCGGTAGAAATTGCAGCTTAGATGTAGTCGCAGAAGAGTTCTTCCGAAGGCGCGGCGACAACGCTGCGGCCCACGAGCATTCCGTCCTCGGCGGCAACCTTGCAGCCAGCAGCAACGGCTGCCTGCACGCTGGCCACATCGCCGGCCATCATCACGAATCCCTTGCCGCCGAGCGCCATTGCGAGATGAATGCGCAGCAGCGTCACGTTGGCGGATTTGACGGCGGCGTCGGCAACCTCGATGATGCTGGCAGCGGAGAAGGTCTCGACAACTCCGATGGAGCGCAACTGTTTGGGATCGATATCGACGGCGTTGGAGATGGCGCCGAGCACCGAGGGATGAATGCGCGCAATGTGCCGCTTCTCGATCAGCGATGCGCCTGCGGCCACCGCGCCGGCCTCGACCGCGGCTCCGACCGAGGTGGTATCACCGGCAACGGCGATGAGGAATTTGCCCGAGCAGATGCTGCGGGCCATCAGAAGCTGAACCGAGCCGGCCTTCAGCATGACATCTTCTACGGCGAGGCCGGTGGCCACGCTGGTTAGCTCGATCAGTCCGATTGCGTTCATATCTGGCACGACGTACTCCTTTGCAGACTAAGCTTCAATGACAATCGCATCGCGTCCCACGGTGACCACGCCGTCGATGCTGGCGTGAATGCGCGCGCCGAGTTTTCCCTTTTCCGTCGCGGCCAGCAGATCGCCTGTCTTTACGCGGTCGCCGCACTTGACCACGGGAACGGCAGGCGCACCGGCGTGCTGCTTCAACAGGATATTGACCTTGCTGGGCGCGAAGGCGTGCTCCACCAGCGGACCCACATTGTTGAACTCACCCAGGCCAAGCCGCGCAATCAGACGGCGCATGGGTACGCGGCGATAATCGGCGAGCGGATGTGGCGTGATCGAAGCGGGGTCGCCTTTGAAGGTGAGGTCTCGCTCGCGCGCCAGGGGCTTGGCCTGCACACAGACATTTTTGGGATCGAGATCCTCCGGGCAGGCGTAAAGCGAGCAGAGATTGCACTCGCAACAATAAAGCGTGGCCACCATCGCGTCAGCTCCGGCAGCGAAGCCCAGCGACTGCATGGCGCGATGCGGCTGAATGGGATGGCCGAGCAAAAAGCGCGGACAAAACTCCGTGCAGAAGCGGCACTGATCGCAGGCCGAGCGGCCGATGCGATTGACCTGAATCATCGGCGCATTGTGGCGCTCGATCAGCTTGTGCGATGCAGGCAGCACGATGATGCCGCCGGTGGTCTTGGTCACGGGCACATCGAGATTGGCCGCAGGGCGCGCCATCATCACGCCGCCCAGCAGCACGCCGATGTCATCCACCGTCGCTCCGCCCGCGGCTTCAATCACCTCGCCGATGGTGATGCCCACCGGAACCCGCAACGTGACCGGATTCGCAACCGCTCCGGCGACGGTCAGATACTTGTGCGTCACCGGACGGTCGAGGCCGATATTCATCAGCGTTTCGACATTGGCGACGGCGGTGTCCACATCCTTCGGCAATCCGCCGGGAGGAATGATGCGGCCTGTAATCATGTGGACGAGAATGAACTCATCGCCCGCTGGGTAGACATCCGGCAAGGCCACCACGCGCACACCACGCGGCACCGCGCGCTCCATGGCCTCAATAATGTCCTGATATTTTTCCTTGATGCCGATGGCGCCTTCGCTGGCGCCGACCAGTTCCATGGCTTTTTTGAGGCCGCGCAGCATCGGCTCGTGATGGTGATGCAGCAGTTCCTTGTCCTTATGCAGCAGCGGCTCGCACTCGGCGGCGTTGATAATCACCTGCGAAACTCTCGACTTGAACTTCACCGCCGTGGGAAAGCCGCCGCCGCCCGCGCCAACGATGCCGAGTTCCTCCAGGCGATCAGTACCCGCCGGATCAACACTCGACTGCCCCGCAATAGCCGCCATCTCAGATCAACCTCAAAATTCCGTCAAAATGCCGTTTGACTCTTCCATAAATGTACTGTATTATTTAAAATAATTCAAGAGTGTTCAAAAGTGTTCAAAATGAAATGCTTGATCCCAAATATCGGTAGCACCTCGTTCAAGTTCCGGGTTTTGGATATGCCCGGTGAGACCGTATTAGCCGAAGGGCGCGTGGAGCGGATCGGCCAGCAGGGCGGCGAGTGCCCGGATTACCCCTCCGCTATTCGTAAGTGTATCGCAGCCATCTCCGGCGAGGGCAAGGCTCTTAAAAATCTCTCAGAGATTGGCGCGGTCGGCTTCAAGGTGGTGCACACCGGGCCGCGCAATCAGTCGCAGTTGATCGGCGACGAACTGCTACAGGCGATGGCCGATTTCACCTTCTACGCTCCGGCGCACAACCCTCCTTATATAGCGGCGATTCAGGCCTTCCGCCAGGAGCTTCCCGGCGTTCCCATGGTCGCGGTGATTGAGACCAGCCCTTATCGCTTCATGGATGAAGCCGCGACGACCTACGCCGTGCCTTATGAATGGCGCGAGAAGTTCGGCATTCGCCGCTATGGATTTCACGGCGCCAGCCATCGCGCCGCCAACGAGCACACATCGAAATTGCTGGGCAGAAACAATCTTCGCCACATCTCCTGCCATCTGGGCGGCAGCTCCAGCATCGCGGCCTTCCGCGACGGCGTGGCCATCGACACCAGCTTTGGAACCAGCCCGCAATCGGGGCTGCCGCAGAACAATCGCGTCGGCGACATCGACTCGTTCGCCGTTTTGCAGATGATGAAGATTTTGAACGTGGGGCCGGATGAGATGGCGCGCATTCTCGGCAGCCAGTCGGGATTGGCGGGCATCAGCGGCACCAGCGGCGATATGCGCGATATAGAGCAGGCGGGCAGCAAGCAGGCGCGGCTGGCGCTCGATGTTTTTGTCCGCGCGATTCGCCATTATCTGGGCGCGTTTCTTGTGGAGCTTGGCGGCGTGGACGCCATCACCTTCTCCGGCGGCATCGGAGAAAATAGTTGGGAGACGCGCGCCGCGGTTTTGCAGGGCCTCAGCGGCTTCGGCATTGAACTGGACGAAAAGAAGAATCGCGCCGCATCGGGGCTGGGTGCAATCTCGACCGAGGGGTCGCCGGTTAAAATAGTAATTGTTCCGGCCAATGAAGAGTTGATCGTCGCTCGCGAAACCGTGAAGGTGGTCAGCGAAGCAAAGAGCAAGTAGCGCAACGAAGTTCAGGAAACCGTTATGAGAAGTGGAAACGCAGCGGCGGGCATCGACAGATCGGCGGTTGAGCAGATCGTACGTCAAGTCGCTCTTGAATACCTGGGGCGCGGCAAGAACGGAGCGGCGCCGCAACTGGTGGTGCAGACCTCCTCGCGGCATATGCACGTCTGCCGCGAAGATATGGACATTCTCTTTGGGCCGGGAACGGAGTTGACCTTTGACCGTCCGCTCTATCAGGAAGGCAACTTCGCGGCTAAAGAGATGGTGACGATTGCCGGTCCGCGCGGCCGCGTCATCTCCAACCTTCGCATCCTCGGTCCCATGCGCAAGCAATCGCAGATCGAGCTGGCCTTCACGGACGCCATCATGCTGGGCTTCACGGATATTCCCGTGCGGCTCTCGGGCGACATCAAAGGCACTCCGGGCGCGATCATCATCGGACCCAAGGGCGTCGTCGAACTCAAGGAAGGCCTGATTCGCGCCGCGATTCACGTACACATGAACCCCGCCGAGGCAGCGCAATTCGGCGTCGCAAAGGGCGACGTGATGAAGCTGCGCATCGGCGGAGCGGCGGGCGTCACCTTCAACAACGTGCACGTCCGCATTGACCCCACATCCAAACTGAACGTGCACATGGACACCGACGAGGCGAATGCGTGCGGAGCGCATTTAACCAAGGACATTGAACTTTTTAAGTAACGCCACAGAAGAAGAGAGGAAGCGATGAAGCAAGCGCTTGGAATGATTGAGACGAAGGGCCTGGTGGCGCTGTTTGAAGCGACCGATGCCATGCTCAAGTCAGCAAACGTGTCGTTCGCCGGCTGGCAGTCCGTTGGTTCCGGACTGGTGACCGCCTTCGTTGAAGGAGACGTGGCCGCCGTCAAAGCAGCCACCGATGCGGGCGCTGAGGCAGCATCCAGAATCGGCGAGGTGGTCAGCGTGCAAGTCATCAGCCGGCCCCACGACGAACTGCCGTCATTTGTTCAACAGGAAAAAAAGGCCGCCAAAGCCGCAGCCGCGAAGTAAGCCAAGGAGACCCAGATGAGTGAAGCAATCGGATTGATCGAAACAAGGGGCCTCGTCGGACTCGTCGAGGCAAGCGACGCGATGGTGAAAGCGGCCAGCGTGGAATTGGTAAAGACTGTGCAGATCGGCGGCGGATTTGTGACCGCGATTGTGCGCGGCGATGTGGGCAGCGTGCGCGCGGCGGTCGATGCAGGCGCCGAGGCGGCTAAGGCGGTGGGCGAGCTAGTCTCGTCGCACGTGATTGCGCGTCCCCACGATGCGCTGGTCGAAAGCTTTTTGAAGTAGCGGAGTTTTAACCAAAGATTCAGGAGAAGACAGATGGCCAATGAAGCGATTGGAATGATCGAGACCAAGGGCCTGGTGGCGCTGGTCCAGGCAACAGACGCGATGCTGAAGGCTGCCAGTGTGGAGTTCGTCGGCTGGAATAAGGTCGGCAGCGGTTTGTGCTCGGTCTTTGTGCAGGGCGATGTGGGTTCGGTGCGCGCCGCGGTGGATGCCGGCGCAAGCGCGGCCCGCGCGGTGGGAGCGGTGCAGAGCGTGCATGTAATCGCGCGTCCGCACGGCAATCTCGCAACTGTACTGCCGAAATAGCTGCGCGCGGCGGAGAAAAACTTCGCCGCCGCGCGCGAGGTGCAGAGCCATGTTCATAGCAAAAGTCATCGGCAATGTTGTCGCCACCCAGAAGAACGAAAAGTTCCTGGGGATGAAGCTGTTGCTGATTCAGCCTTACATCAGCAAGGACGGCAAGCTGCAAATTTCCGGCAGCTCCGTGGTGGCCGTCGATAGCGTGGGAGCCGGCGCGGGCGAGTGCGTGCTGTTTACGCAAGGCAGCTCGGCGCGGCTGACGCCAACTACAAAAGATGCGCCCATTGACGCCGTCATCGTCGGCATCGTCGATTCGGTCGAAGTTGAAGGCAAGGTTTTGGAGAAGCCATAAATGCAGATTCAAGAGCAGATGATCGCGGAGATCGCCAAAGAAGTAGTAGCGCGGCTCCGCGTCCAGATGCAGCAGCCGCAGGCCTCCGCGCCGCGCGCCAAAAGCACGATCCCTACGCGTGACGGCGTCTTCGCCACCGTGGATGAGGCTGCCAACGCGGCCTTCGAGGCGCAGAAAAAAGTTGCGCTGATGAGCCTGGAAGATCGCGGGCGCATGATCGAGATCGTTCGCCGCATCTGCAATGACCGCCGCGAAGAGTTGGGCCGCATGGAGATGGAAGAGACCAAAGTCGGCCGCCTCGATCACAAGATTCTCAAGCTGACGAATATGCGTTACGTGCTGGGCGTCGAGACGATGCGCACCAGCTCCGCCGCCCGCAGCGACAACACCGGATTGTGCATCATTGAGCGCGCGCCCTGGGGCGTCATCGGCATGATGCTGCCGGTCACGCATTCGGTGCCGACGATGGCCGCCAATGCGATCAATATTCTTGCCGCCGGCAACACCGCGGTCTTTGGCCCGCATCCATCCGGCGCGCGCGTGGCGCAGTACGCGCTGCAACTCTTCAATCGCGAGATCGAGAGCGAACTGGGCGTGGCCAATGTTCTTACTACGATCCTTGAGCCGAGCATAGAAGCCGCCGAGCAAATTTTCAATCATCCCAAGATCGCGCTGCTGTGCGTCACCGGCGGTCCAGTCGTTGTGAAGGCCGCAAGCAAATCCGGCAAGCGCGTCATCGCCGCTGGTCCCGGCAATCCTCCGGTAGTGGTGGACGAGACGGCTGATCTTGACCGCGCCGCTGAGTCGATCATCGCCGGCGCATCCTTTGACAACAATCTGCTCTGCATCGGCGAGAAGGAAATTTTTGTCGTCGCATCGGTCGCGGACAAATTCATTGACGCCATGCGCCGCGCCGGAGCCGTTCAATTGGATGCGGCTCAAATCGACCGTCTCACCAAAGCCGCCTTCACCTTCGAGGGCGACGGCAAGGGCTGCGCCCGCGCGCACGTGAAGAAAGATTTCGTCGGCAAGGATGCCGCGGTGCTGGCCTCGGCGGCAGGCCTTCACGTGCCCGCCGATACGCTGCTTCTCTTTGGAGAGACAAAAGAAGATCACCCATACGTCGTCGAAGAGCAGATGATGCCCTTCGTCCCGGTGGTGCGCGTGCGCGATGTGGATGCGGGCATTGCCGCGGCGGTCAAGGCCGAGCACGGCTACCGGCACACGGCGATCATTCACACGCAGAATGCGGAGACGGCAACACGCATGGCGCGCGCGATGAATACGACTTTGTTCATTCAGAACGCCGCGTCACCTGCTTCGCTCGGTGTCGGCGGCCCGGGTTATTTCAGCCACAGCATTGCCACTCCCACCGGCGAAGGCATTACCACGCCGCTGACTTTTACGCGCGAGCGGCAGATGGTCGTCGGCAACGCGCTGCGGATTGTGTAAGTTTCGCGGCTGTAGTTTTTGCTGTTGTTGTTGGAGTTGTTGCGCTGTGTCAGGGCGCGACTGGTAGGTCAGGGCTTTAGCACTGACTGCCGAACGCAAGGCACAATGAACGGGGCTTTAGCCCCTGAGGGAAAGTCGGCTTGGCCGAGATATGTTTTTGGCGCGCATTGGCGGCACCGTAGTTGCGGCAACCAAGCATCCCACGCTGGATGGATGCCGGTTTTTGATCGCGCAGCGGCTTGAGGCCGATGGCAGCGCAGCGGCGGAGCCGATTGTAGTTGTGGATTGGCTGGGAGCAGCAAGCGGCTCGACGGTAATCGTCTCCACCGATGGCGATATTGCGCGGCAGAGGCTGGGCAACACGACGCCGGCGCGCATGGTAGTTGTAGGAATTGTGGACGCGGTGCAAACAAGCGGAGGCAGGGCATGAGGCTGGGAATCGTTCGCGGCCACGTGGTTCTCAATCCCTCCGTTGAGGCCTTTCGCGGCAAGACGCTGGTGGTGCTGGAGCCGGTGACGATGGAGAACCTTCGCGCCGGAAATGGATTGGGCGGCGGCAAGGCGCTGGTCGCCATCGACGCGCTCGGTGCGGCTAAGGGACAGATGGTGGCCTTCACGGAAGGCAGCGAGGCGGCCAATCCATACTGGCCGGAGAAGGTTCCGGTGGATGCAAGTTGCTCGCTGATTGTGGATTCATTCAACCTTCAGCCGTAGAGATTTTTTTGAGGGATTCGAGGTGGAGAAGTGAAGAACGAAGCAAAGAGTTTTGATATTTCCGGCAAAAAGCTGGTCTCGATGCGCGATGTAAAAGAGGCGGCAGCGGCCGGCGCAAGCCGCGTCGTCGTCGGCGATACCAGCATCGTGACCCCGTCGGCGCGCGACTTTCTCTCGCAGCGCAATATCGAGCTGGCGACTTGCGGATGCACGGCCAAGGCAGCTGCGCAAAAGGCGGCGCTGGCGACCAGCGGACCCGCAGGTCATCCACGCAGCCTCGCCAATCCCAAGCTCTTCTTCACGCCCGAAGCCGAGGCCATCAAGAAGGAGATCTGCGCCGTGGGCCGCAAGCTCTGGCTGCGCAATTTCGTCGACGGCAACGGCGGCAACATCTCTTATCGCATCGGACCCAACGAGGTCATCTGCACGCCCACGCTGGTCAGCAAGTACGATCTGACGCCGGAAGACATGAGCCTCGTCGATCTCGAAGGAAATCAGGTGGCGGGAACCAGGCCGCGCACCAGCGAAATCTTCCTGCATCTGGAAATCTACAAAGCGGTGCCGGAGGCCAAGTCCTGCGTTCACTGCCATCCGCCTCATGCCACCGCCTACGCCATCACCGGCAAAGTTCCGCCCAATCTCGTCATTCCGGAGTTTGAAGTCTTCGTCGGCAAGGTGGCCATCTCGCCGTACGCAACGCCCGGAACGGCGGAGTTTGCGCAGACCGTCATTCCTTATGTGAAGACGCATAACACGGTGCTGCTCGCCAATCACGGCATCATCTGCTGGGCTGACTCGGTGATGCACGCCGAGTGGTACGCAGAGGTGCTCGACACCTACTGCAACACGCTGATGCTGGCCGCGCAACTTGGCGTTCCCATCTCGCATATCTCGCAGGAGCACGGCTCTGATCTGCTGGCCATCAAGAAGAAGCTCGGCCTGCCCGACATCCGCTTCGATGCTTCTAGGATGAAGGAGTGCCAGCTCTCCGATATGGAAGTGCCCGGCGGCATCGCCGTCAATCCCACACCCTGCGACGGCAGCATCGGCAAGCCCAGCCAGCCCGCGGCGGACGCGGATATAGAAGCGCTGGTCAAGTCAGTCACCGATGCAGTGATGGAAGCGATCAACTCCAAATAAACCCGGAATTACAGGAGCCTCGCTGGGCGGATTTGCAGCCGGATAACTGGCTACTGTCCGCCCATTATAATCAGGGCTTCGCCCTTCGCAACCCACGCCCCCATGCTCTACTCTTGTCTATGGGAGTATGGCCCGCTTGACTCGACATTTCCGCAATGCTCTCTGGCTGGCGCTTGAGCACGACGTGATCAACACGGCGAAGGCTGCTGCGTATTCAGGGATGCTGGCTCTTTTTCCCGCGCTTGTTGTCTTCACGGCGCTGCTGGCGCGGGTCGTGGAGGGGCCTACGCTGATCGGCGAGATTCGCGCCTCCTACGAGCAGTTCCTGCCCCCCGACTCGATGTCTCTCCTGCAATCCGCAATGGAAACCCGCCGCATCCACTCCTCGCAACTGATCTTCTCCGCCGCTTGCCTCTCCGTCTTTGCCGCTCTCGGCATGATGCTCTCGCTGATGGATGGCTTTCGCCGCGCCTATCGCCTGCCGCGCGAGATTTGGGGCTTCTGGCAGCGCAGGCTGCGCGCGCTCTCGCTGGTGCCCATTGTTTTGCTGCCGCTGGCGCTGGCCACGCTGGTGCTGGTCTTCGGACGCCAGATTGAGGCTTGGATGATCGACAACTCCGTCCACCAACTGCGCCATATTGTGCTCTTCTTTTGGCGCATGGTGCGCTGGTTCATCGTCCTGCTCACCAGCGTCACAGTCCTGGTCGCGCTCTATCACTTCGGCACCAAGCAAAAGGAGCACTGGCTCCAGGTAGCTCCGGGCGCGCTGGCCGCAACGCTGCTCTGGTTCCCCACCACGCTGGCCTTTGGCTGGTACGTCACGCGCATCGCCGACTACTCCATGTTCTACGGCTCCTTTGGCGCCGGAATCGCCACTCTGGTCTGGCTTTACATCACCGCATTCAGCACTCTGCTGGGCGCGGAGCTGAACGGCGTTCTCTTTCGGGAACGCCAGGAGCTTGCTTCCACTTCTCAATGCCCTGAAGAGGACAGACCCGGTCTGTGACGGGCACTCGGCCCGGTCAACATACCCTTGAATCATTGAAGCTGTGCCCCATGTATGATAGCGTCGGCTTTGTCAAGCGCGTTTTTTCAATTCGCGCAAAGTCTTACACTAGTGGCCGGGACTGGGTCAAGGGCACCGACGCTGTCATGCAATCATTCATCACGGCCCAATAAAACAGCGATGAACACGGCACAGCATTCGCTGGTTATGATGATTCTTCGGTGCTGATGAGCGGGGCACCTGCCTGTTATTGCGGCTTGGCTGGATGCACCATCTGCGCTTGCGTGCGATCTTCGTGAGTCTGCGCGCCGACTCCGATGGCTTCGCCGAGGGCCAGCGGCAGCTCCTGTTGCTGCGATTTGACGGACTCGTAGGCTCTCACAATGCGCTGTACAAGGGCATGGCGGACGACATCCACGTCCTCGAAGTGGCAGAAGTGAATGCCCTCGACGCCGTTGAGAATATTGATCGCGTCGAGCAGGCCGGACTTGCGCGGATTGGGCAAGTCAATTTGAGTTATATCGCCGGTGATGACGGCCTTGGAGTTGTTGCCCATGCGGGTAAGGAACATCTTCATCTGCTCGATGGTGGTGTTCTGGGCCTCGTCCATGATGATGAAGGCGTCGTTGAGGGTGCGACCGCGCATGAAGGCCAGCGGAGCGACTTCGATGACATTCTTCTCCAGCATCTTGTCGACCTTTTCGGGATCGAGCAGGTCATAGAGGGCGTCGTAGAGCGGGCGCAGGTAGGGATCGACCTTATCCTGGAGGGTTCCGGGAAGGAAGCCGAGGCGCTCGCCGGCCTCGACCGCGGGACGGACGAGGACGATGCGGCTGACTTTTTTGGAGTTCATGGCGGAGACGGCCATGGCGACAGCGAGATAAGTTTTGCCGGTGCCGGCGGGACCTACGCCGAAGACCATGTCGTTCTGCTCGATGGCCTCGACGTATTTGCGCTGATTGATGGAGCGGGGCTGGACGGTGCGCTTGACGCCGGCGGAGCGCTGCTTGCCGCTGTCGGCGAGTGAACGCAGGGTGGTGGCGGGGTCGGTGACCACCAGGCGGAGCATTCCATTGAGTTCGCCGTTGTGGGGATTGACGCCCTGCTTGCGCATGGCCTCGAAGTCCTGAAAGATCTGCTGGACGCGAGCGACGGCATAGTCGCTGCCCTCGACTTGGACGGCGTCAGAGCGAAGATTGATGCGCACACCGAGCGAGTCTTCGATGAGCCTGAGGTTTTCATCGCGAGTCCCGAAGAGGGGCTCCAGGTTGGGCGTGATCTCCAGTGCGATCTTCAATGGCTTCGATGGCCTCCTATGGGGCAAGCTGGATGGATGGATTGAACGCAGAGCCAGCCGACTACGCGACCGGCGAATAATGGAAGGGGAGATTGGTTTGCGCGGCGCAAGTGAGAGCCAAAGCTCTGGGCTGTGGGAGGAATGCGCGGGATGGAGTAAGCGACCAAATTCGCTATCTGGGCTTGAGAGTAGCGCCAAAAAGGCAGAGAGTCAATACGGAAGTCATGGATATTCTGTGAAAAGTGTGCCTTGGGGGGTACGGGAAGGGTACGGCGCTGGTGTTTGCCTCAGCGCCTGAGCGAATCGAGACAGTTTAACACGCATTGACCCGGCGGGGGATTTCCCGTAGACTAAGTAATTGCGAGGGATGCGGCTTGAGTTGCATTCTGTGACCGCATCATCCAGCCTGAAATCAAGGCCATAATCGTTAAGGATAAGCAATGGCAAACCATGTATCGTCGCTGAAGCGCGCCCGCCAGACCGTAACCCGCACTGCGGTGAACCGCGCCAACCGCAGCCGTGTGCGCACCAGTCTGCGCGATCTTCGCGAGGCTCTGACCAAAGGCGACGTGGCGGCCGCCCAGCAGCAATATCGCGAGACCGTTTCCGCCCTCGACAAGAGCGTGCAGAAGGGGATTCTGCATGACAACACCGTCTCGCGCTACAAGAGCCGATTGAATGCGCGGCTGAAGGCCCTGGCTACCGCCAAAGCGTAGCGCGGCGGAAAGAGACAATTAGAAGACCACGAACGGCCAGGTTGATCTTGGTTGTTCGTGGTTTTTTTGCTGTGGCGTGTCCAGCTAAAATTCGTAGCGCAGACTGAAGACCGGGTAGCGGCCCATCTGGTCAACCTTGGCGATTGGCTCATAGTTGTTCTGACCACAGTTCTCGCCTGCTATACAGTTGTCCAGCCAAACGTAGCCCATCAGATTGCCGCGATTGAAGACGTTCTCGGCGCCGGCGTGAATGTTGAAGACGCCTCTTCGAGCGTGAAAGTCGCGCTCCAGCTCCAGGTCGAGGCGGTTGTAGAACGGAGCGCGAAGAGCATTGATTTGGGTCAGGTCGTAAATGCCTCGGTGCTGCGCGTTGGAGTCAGCCAGATCAAACGGAGTGTAGGGGCGGCCGCTGGACGCCGACTCGCGCAGATCAAGCTGAATCTTCAGCGGCAGGCGCAGATGGCCCATCACATTGAAGGAGACGGGCGTGTCGTAGTTGCCGCGGCGGCGAATGCCATCGAGAGCGCGATAGGCGGACTGGGAGCGAGAGGCGGAAAATAACCCTTCCATGCGGCTGCGCCAATGGGCGCGCATCGCCAGTTCCAGGCCGCGATCCTGAGCGGTTCCGGCGCTGGCGAGCGGAAGCCAGACAAAACCTTGCCCCAGTGTATCGACCATGTTGGATAACATCAAGCTCGGATATTCGGTGGAGACCGCCTCCTGCCGGTAATTCTTCTGATAAATTTCGGCGTCGAGCGAACCCCAGTTGGCCTGCCATATCCTCATGCCCAGGGTTTCCTGACGGACCTCGGTTGGTTGCAGACTTCGGTTAACGGGATAGCTGATCGTGTCCATAATCGGCGGCAGTTGCGAAGCGAAGTTGACTGAACTATGAATATTTTGGCGGCCGTTGAGTTTGTAGACGACAGAGAGGCGCGGATCGAGCGCGTAGCTGCCTGTGATGGCGAAGCTCTCAGCGCGCAATCCCGCAAGCAGCTTCCAGCGCGTGCCCAGGCTGCCTTCGGCCTCGATGAAGGCGGCGGATTGGCCGGTAGAAAACTTGCGCTGAAAGGTGACCGCGTCCGAGCGCGTGGTGTCGGCGCTGAAGGGCGATAACTGGCCGATGGGTTGCGCAACGGAATCGTCCGGGGTAGTCAGTTTGCCGCTAACACCGGTCGATAACAGCCATCCGCGCACTTCGGCGCGCAGCTCGTAGTTCACGGCCGAGAGCGCGGTGCGCGAGATTTCGTTGTAAGTCGGAGTCAGTGTACGGGACTGGCAGTTTCCATCTTGATCGAGATAGGCGACACCCTGCTGCCGCTGACCTATATTCTGACTAGTGAGCGAAGAGGTGGCAGTTAGATCAGAAGTAACTTTCGGAGAGTAGTTATGCCTCCAGCTCAGCGCATCTGTGGTCCGCCAGCCGGAGTACTGAGTCTGATAGATGCTTGTCGCATCACTCGTCTGGCAGGGCGTCATATCTATAGAATCAGAGCCATTCAGGCTGAAGATAGAAACAGAATCGCGGCCGGTCGGGTTAAGCGCCAGTTGCGCCATGCCGTTGGTATAAGTCGGAACGCCATTGATGCCGATGTCGTTGGTGACGAGATTCATGATGCTGCGATGCGCCGTAAGCAGAAAGCTTCCGCTCTTAGCCAATGCGCGCTGATAAAGCCCGCCTGCGCCGGCGATTCCCACGGTTAAATTTCCAGCCTGACGCGCCTCTCCCAGGTCGCGTGTATGAATCTCGATCAGTGATGAAAGGCGGCTTGAGTAGCCGGCATCGTAGACATCATCTCTCATGTTCATGCTGCCGATGGCGGTTGAATCCATCATCGAAGTGAAACCGCCATTCGATCCAGAGAGCGAGAAGTGATTGATGTTTGGAACCTCCACGCCATCGACGACAAAAAGATTCTCAGTCGGATGGCCTCCGCGCACAAGCACATCGTTACTCAGATCGGAACTCCACACGACTCCGGGCAAGACTTGAAGATAACGGGAAAAATCGCCGTAGGTTCCCGCTGATGAAAGTATCTCAGTCTGAGTTACATTCGAGACCGGTGTTAGAGAGTTCAGCGTGTCCGAGTCATCTGCAATTACTTTCATTGTTGTGATAACTTTTGGAATTTCAATCGCCGGCGAAATGGAACTCCCGAGGCTTGCAGCAGAACCCGGCCCCACCGCAGAGGAGTCTGCGCGCGCAATCTCCTGCCGGGACTGCGCGGGCAAGAGCGCCGATGGCATGGCAAAGGCAATCAACAGAGGCCAGAAAAATAAATATCGTCTCAAAATAACTCCGCGCTAAGATAAAAGATTGATTGCTTAGAGCGAAAAAGCGGACTTTATGTAGGTACTATGCGTTTTTTTCGAGTTAGCAATCACTTATTAAGTTTCGCCTTAATTGAGCTATTTGGAAATATCTCAATTGTGCGGGTATTAGTAATGAATGTTCTATTTTGCGACAGTTATTAGAGCGTACAAGGTGCGCGTATACGTCAAGGTAATTATTTGTTGGAATGCCGGTAACTTATAGTTTGTTAGTGGAGAATGCTTGGGCCTGTCATCTAATTCCGCGGAGGCAGCGACGGGAGCCAATTTTCCTTAGTTCGAGGCGCGAGGAGCGAACTGTAGTCAATTACTGGAGCGACGAGCAACTCGGAAATGGGGGAAATTGGCCCCGTCCCAAAGGGTTGCGGCGTAAACCGGGGTCGCTGGCGATAGCTCTTCGTCGCTGTGGTGGAACGCCACCCCCGGGGAATTAGATGACAGGCCCTAGGCTTATGTTATGAGTTATTTCAGAATTTTCAATGAAAGCGGTTGTGTTCTACTGTTTGCGATTCGGTGTATGGTATTGAGCGCTTTTTGGGGGAACATGGTATGCGGATGTAGCAATTGCGCTGACCGGAGTTACAGCCTGAGTTGGCGTCGGGATCGACTTTCTCACGCGCAGGATCAAAGGCAACCACGTTATCGAAGATTCTGCTACACTATTTGAAGCGCAATCAAGGGGTCACACGCGCCAGGCCGCGCCCCGTAGATACGCTCCTGCAACCCATGTTCGGGGAGTGGCTCAGCCTGGTAGAGCACCTGGTTCGGGACCAGGGGGTCGGAGGTTCAAATCCTCTCTCCCCGACCAT
>Ga0181520_10000199_pt1 | contig 126859 bp, 88 predicted proteins | sample PEATcosm2014_Bin_29_FD_132451 | JGI IMG/M metagenome (GOLD analysis project Ga0181520, IMG submission 132451) | Peatland microbial communities from MTU Mesocosm Facility, Houghton, MI, USA - PEATcosm2014_Bin02_30_metaG | ecosystem: Environmental > Terrestrial > Soil > Wetlands > Peat | place... | reverse complement strand
TGGAGCAGGTCGTCAAGGGTTGGCTTCATGGCCGTATTGTATCTATACAGATACACTACGCAACCAAAAAGCAACCGCCTCCATTGGTTTCTTGCTTTGGGTTACTTAGCCGTCACACACCCGCAAAGACCCGATTTTGGGTAATGTGCTTGCCAAAAGCCGAAGGCGACCGCACAATCATTTCTAGGTTTTCTCCTTTCAGGGTTGAAGAGCGTTGATGACTACAGATAAGAATCTTGCCAGCGAGCAAGGCACCAAGACGAATAGTGTTTCGCCAAACTCGAATCTTCGTCCGGTTGAGGCCGTTCAGACCGCTGCGGCAACGCGAATCGTTGTCAGCGCTGTCATCCCAGCCTGCCATAAAAATCTCTCAGGACGTTGAATTGGTGATTGATGTCAGCATCAATGCCGCACTCCCGCGCCAGCTCCGCAAATGGCGCGGACCACGAGGCTGGCGGACTGGCCACGACGGCTGGCAATTCGTGCGTCTTCCGCCGCTGAAAAGTGTCGCGGACGGCTTTGGGCAGACGCGCGAGGTCCAGCTTCGGCTGTTCAATCAACAGAATCAAATCCACCAAATCTTTCACCCGTGAATTGGGCCGTCCTTCGCGCGGCAGCGTGTAGGCGTGGAGTTTTTCGGCAAACTGCTCCTCCTGCGAGACCGCCAGCACGCGGGCGCGGGAAAGACCGGCAAAGCCAAGCCAGTCCCGGCCTTCCAGTACGTCGTATGGCTCCCGGAGAACATCGCCGGAACTGACATCCAGATGGAATTGAGCGAAACGGCGTCCGGCCATTTGAGCCTCCACTGGAAAGCGCGCTCCGCCGTAAGGTGCGGCATCAAGGTCCATGGTTGGGGCGCCAATGGTGAACTCAAAACCGTCATTGAGATCGATTGCGCCAGACTCACGCAACAATGCGGTCACCGCCTGAACATCCCATTCTTTAGAAGTTGTCGCGGCGTGGCGCAACGCGAGATCAATATCCCGGGTTGTGCGGGCCGCCCGAATGCGCAGTTCCATCGCGTAGCCACCTTTCAGCAACCAAGGGAAGGTGTTTTCCTGAAAAAGCCGGCACAATAACCGGTCAAATGCGGCCTGCCGCCGTAGTCGCTGGATGTCGCCGCCTTCCCTCCCAATGAGAGCCGCTAGCCGATTTTCAAGGGCGCGGCGAAGTGCCGTTGGTGTTGCGTAACGATTCATCGGAATAGTTTGTCTCCTATGGCTGCGAAATCAGGGTGCTTTTTCACGGCTTCAATTTCGCCATCAAGAATCAACCCTCGTCGGCGGGCTTCCTTGGCGGCGAGTTGACATTCGTCCAGAGCGACCGGCGTTTCATGGACGACATCACACAGCGCGCGCGCCACCCGACAAATTCGCAGTCCGCGAAGGAGTGTGATTTCCGCGGGGGTGAGCATATCGCGATGCAGCACAACCGCCTTCGGAGCCGGGCTGTTTCGTCGAAAACCTGGCGGCACGATGATATGGACTTTTGGCGGATTGAAATCGCCGAGCTGAAAATAACTCAATGCCGTCTCGTGCGACAACACTCCCACCGGCTTGCCGTCCCGCCCGCGTGTCCAAAGAAGATAAACAGGCGTGAATCCATCCTCGGCAGGCGACAGATCAGCCAGCCGGTAAATACCACGTTGAACTCGCTGCCAATTTCCCGCCCGGACATGGTAGGGGTGGGTGTTATCGGCGTAGCCGGCTTCAACGGCCTGTCGCGTTGTAAAATAGCCTTGCTGCTCTTGCGCAATCCGCATGAGCGCACCGAACGCGTCTGGCTGTCGCCGGTTCAACATTGCACATACCCTCAATTTATTTGAGGAAACATGCAAGCCGGAATTTCCATGACGGCTGTCGCAATATTAGGGAAAGTGCCGCCAAGAGATATAGAATCGGTAAAGGCACCTGATTCTTGGTTATTTCCTTGCAATAGGCGAACATTGCCCCACAATAAAATCAATGGTTTTCTTGATGCCGTCCTAGCGATTTGGCAAGTTTTTGGCGGTCGAGGGATCCAAACGCGGGATACAAAAGGAAAACTGATTGCAAAAAGCGGTTGCAAGTCTTTGATAATCAAGCGGAAGGGTGGCTGAGTGGTTAAAGGCACCTGACTCGAAATCAGGAGTAGGGGCAACTCTACCGTGGGTTCGAATCCCACCCCTTCCGCCAATTTGAAAAACCCCCTGTAGATGCAGGGGGTTTGCCATTGCCAGCCCAAGTCCGGTGGCCTCCCCGGGACTGAATTCTTTGCGTCGGGTGTCCTTGGCCGGGTGCGCGAAATCCAACCAAAAGACGTTTGCCTGGTGAAAAGAAAAATCAGCGCGAAGTCACTCTGAATTCGCCTGCGGTTTGAGAACGATTCGTTCCAGCGTTTCCAAACGCGCTTTCAAGTCGGCAATTTCCGCAGACTGCTGCTGAATTTTGACGTCCTGCTCCTGCATCCGAAGGGCTTTTTCCTCCAGTTTCCGGTCCAGCCCCTGGATCGCCGCCAGTTCCACGCCGTCAAATTCCAGCGTGGTGATGCTCTTGTCGTCGCGTCCGGGATAGAACGCCGCTTTGAAATCCTGCGCCATGGGGCCAATGTTCGGCACGTCACCGTCGTTTTCCCATTGGTAATTCCATTGTTGAATGGAGATGGCGGCGAGCTTGTTCAGGACGGCAACGGTGTCCACCGGCCGGAAGTTTTTCTTGGCGTTGCGGTCGGAAAGGGTTGACCAGGCGGTGGCGCCGGGGGCCAGTTGGGCGCCACTGGTTCCGCTGCCGGTGAAGAACCGGTAGCCGCCGAGGGCGCGGAAGGTCACGGAATTGTTAGCGCTGGAGCCGGTGGGCGCCGAGCCATCAGACCAGACGAAACAATATTCGTTCGTGGCGTAGGCACTGGCGCCGGCGGCAAAACTGACATAGACGCCGGCGATATTGTTGTCTCCGCCGGGGATGGTCGCGTAGCTGGAGTTGGGTTGGATGAAATTGTTATAGCCGCCGCCGATGGTGGAATAAAAAACGTTGGTGCCGATGATGTTGTCAATGCCGCCGACAATGGCGGATGCAAAGTTGTAACCGGCAGTGCCGTTCAAGATTTTGTTGTTTTCACCGCCACCGATAAAAGCCTGTCCGGCATTGGTTCCAATGTAGTTGTTGTAGCCGCCGGCAATGGTGGCATCCAGGTTGTAACCGCCGGTGCCGTCGCCGATCTGGTTGTTTTCGCCGCCGGCGATGACCGCCCCGGGCGCATTATTTCCGATGCCATTGTTGTAGCCGCCGCCGATGGTGCTGGCAATATCGTAGCCGCCAACGGCGTTGCCGATGTGATTATAAAAGCCACCGGAAATCACCGAGAGCTGATTGCTGCCGATGGCGTTTTCGGTCCCACCGCCGATCACCGAATCGGAGTAGTAGCCCTCGCTGATGCCGCCCACGATTTGATTGTCTTCTCCGCCGCCGATGAAGGAGCCGCGGGCGCCGCCGATAATGGAATTGCCGACGCCGCCGCTGATGTCGGCGGCATAACTGTTGGTGCCGATGCCGTTCGACTGGCCGCCCCCGATGTCGCAGGCGGTATCGCCAGCCCCGATGTTGTTGTACTCGCCCCCGATGAACAAACCATTTGGGTCGCTGAAACTGGCGGCAATGGCCTCGCCGGTGAAAACGGGGTTGTCCCCCAATTGCGAGGCATAAACCTCAGTGACCGAGGTGGCCACGTCCGCATAGGGGGTGGGCGTGAGGTTTTGCACCGGACTCAGCGCGGCGAAACCGTTCACGCCGTCATTGAACCAGATCCGCAATTGCAATCCCGGTTGGGTGAAAAGAGACGCATCCATGTAACTCATGCCCGGGATTATGGTATCGCCGAGAACCACAACGAACAGCCCGTTGGTGACGCCGACAATGAGGCTCGTCGCCGGTTCGCTGCCATTGACGCTGGTGCCGTCGTTGCTCCAGTAGGTGGTGTAGGTGACGTCCGGCGGGGGCGCGGCAACGGTCACGGTCGGCGTGCTGGTGTAGCCGGAACCGGGAGCGTTGACGGTGATGGCGGTCACCGCGCCGCCGCTGAGGGTGGCCGTGGCCGTGGCGCCCGAGCCGCCGCCGCCGGAAATGGTGACGGCCGGGACCGTGGTATAACCGCTGCCCTCCGAGAGCACGGTGATGACGGTGATGAATCCGCCGCTGGGCGGATTGGCCACGGCGGTGGCCGTTTGGTTGGCATTGGAACTGGTGACCAGCGCGAATTCGAAATGGCCGGTGCCGGTAAAGTTCGTGCCGTGGTCGGTGAGGCGGCCTTGGTAGGTGAACTCCGTGGGTTGCGCAAACGCGGCGGTGGGTGGCAGGCCGGGGAGGATGAACGCGGCCAAGGCGGCCGCCAGATGGGGAACGCGGTTTTTCATAAGCTTGTCCTACTTTGCTTGGTTTAAAAGGCCGGCACTCAGGGGTGAAATCAGGCCTCGAGGCGAGGCTAACCGGCTAAAATATACTTATACTGTTAATTAATTATGTTGTCAATGTGGGGTCCGGGGCGGCGGGGTGGCCGGCGAGGGGGCGCAGGAGCGCGGCCTGCCGGGTCTCATAATCCGGCGCGGCGCCCCCCGTGCCGGCCATGGCCGAAAGCCGGCGGCTAAGAACATTTGCAGTCCAGCATATTTTCTTTGCAGGCAAATGCGCCGGCGTTCTTCGGAAGCGCCCAAAAGTTGCTGGATTGCATGGCTGAGGCGGTCCAAACTGCGTTTGGCATGGTTTTCGCTAAATGAGATGGTATTCGGTATGAAGTTTTGATGATGCGCTCCAGAGTCTTCTTGGATGGGATCATTTCTTCGTGCACGATGTCTCCGAAACGGCAGATTTAATTCCGTTTGATTTCAGTTTGCCCGAGATCTGATCGGCTATGTGGATTGTCCGACTGGCCCTGAACCGGCCTTATACGTTTGTGGTGGCCGCGCTGGTAATTTTTCTCATCAGCCCGGTGGCCATTCTGCGCACCCCCACGGACATTTTCCCCAACATCAACATTCCCGTGGTGAGCATTGTCTGGGGCTACACCGGCATGTCGGCGGACCAGATGTCATCGCGCATTGTGACGGTGAGCGAACGGGGATTGACGACGACGGTCAACGACATCGAGCATATTGAGTCGCAGTCGCTCAACGGGATGGGGGTGATCAAGGTGTTCTTCCATCCCAATGTGAAGATTGACATGGCCATCGCGCAGATCACCGCGATATCCCAGGCGGCCGTGCGCTCCCTGCCGCCGGGCATCACGCCGCCGCTGATCATCACTTACAATGCGTCGAGCGTGCCGATTTTACAGCTCAGCCTGAGCAGCAAAACGCTGTCGGAATCCGAGGTCAACGACTTGGCGGCAAATTTTCTGCGCGTCGGCCTGGCGACGGTGCAGGGGGCGTCCATGCCCAGCCCCTACGGCGGCAAGACCCGCCAAATCATGGTGGATATCAACGTCTCCGCCTTGAACGCGGCGGGGCTGTCGCCAAACGACGTGGTGAACGCCGTCAGCGCGGAAAACCTGATTTTGCCGTCCGGCACGGAGAAGATCGGCGGCACCGAATACGCCGTGGAATTAAACGGGAGCCCGAGCACCATCCAGGAACTGAACGATATTCCCATCAAAGAGCTCAACGGCCACATGATTTACATCCGGGATGTGGCGCATGTGCGGGACGGGTTTGCGGTGCAACAAAACATCGTGCGCAGCGACGGCGTGCGCGCCTCGTTGGTGACCATCATCAAATCCGGGGCCGCCTCCACCTTGGAAATTGTGAAGCGCATCAAGCAGGCCGTGCCCCAGGTGGCCAAGACCCTGCCGCCCGGGCTGGAAATCCGGACGCTGCTGGACCAATCCTTGTTTGTGCGCGCGGCCGTGCAGTCGGTCATCAAGGAAGCCGTCATGGCCGCCTGCCTGACGGCCATCATGATCCTGGTTTTCCTGGGCAACTGGCGCACCACGTTTGTGATCGTCATCTCCATTCCGCTGGCGATTCTCTGTTCCGTCATCACGCTGAGCGCCTTGGGGGAGACGATGAACATCATGACGCTGGGCGGGCTGGCGCTGGCGGTGGGCATCCTGGTGGACGACGCGACGGTGACGATTGAAAACATCGAGCGGCATATCCGGCAGGGCAAGGAATTGCGGCTGGCGATCCTGGACGGCGCGGCGCAGATTGCGGTGCCGGCCTTCGTTTCGACGCTGTGCATTTGCATCGTCTTCGTGCCCATGTTTTTTCTGACGGGCACGGCCCGCTACCTGTTCGTGCCCCTGGCGGAAGCGGTGGTTTTTGCGATGCTGGCCTCGTACGTCATTTCGCGTACGCTGGTGCCCACGCTGGTGCTGTTTTTGCTGCGCCAGCATGTGCCGGGGACCGGCGCGGCGGCCCCGGGGTGGTTTGCCCGGTTTCATGCCGGGTTTGAGGTCCGCTTTGAGGGCCTGCGGAACGCCTACCGCGACTGGCTGGCCGGCTGCCTCCGCCATCGGCGGGCTTTCGCGGTTTGTTTTCTGGCCTTCTGCGTGGCGTCGTGCCTGCTGATGGCGTTTCTGGGGCAGGATTTTTTCCCGAAAGTGGACGCCGGCCAGATGCGGCTGCACGTCCGCGCCAAGACTGGCACGCGCGTGGAGCAAACCGCCGCCTTGTGCGACCGGGTGGAAAGCGTCATCCGGCAAACCATCCCCCCGCGGGAGCTGGAAACCATCGTGGACAACATCGGCCTGCCCGCCAGCGGCATCAACGTTTCGTACAACAATGGCGGGACCATCGGGCCGTTCGACGCGGAGATTCTCATTTCGCTCAACCGGGAACACCACCATGCCACCGAAGGCTATATTCGGAAACTCCGCCACGATTTGAACCTGGACTTTCCCGGCGTGTCCTTCTTTTTTCAACCGGCGGACATCGTGAGCCAGGTCCTGAACTTCGGGCTGCCGTCGCCGATTGACATTCAAGTGGTCGGGCGGGACCAAGTGGGGAATTATCACATTGCCAACAAAATTGCGGACCAGTTGCGCCAGATTCCCGGGGCGGTGGACGTGCATGTGCAGCAGTTGTTCGACCTGCCGAACCTGCAGGTGAAGACGGACCGCACGAAGGTTCAGGAAGTGGGCTTCACCGAGCGGGACGTGGCGAGCAGCATGCTCGTGGCGCTGAGCGGCAGCTTCCAAACCACGCCGTCATTCTATTTGAATCTCGCCAACGGGGTGAGCTACCAGGTGGCCTCGCAAACGCCCCAATACGAGCTGAATTCCCTGCAAACGCTGGCGGGAATCCCGGTGACGGGCGCGAGCCGGGCGGTGCCGCAATTGCTGGGCAACCTGGCCACGATTTCGCGCGGCACCGAGCAAGCCGTGGTGAGCCATTACAACATCCAGCCGGTGATTGACGTGTATGCGGACGTCCAGGGCCGCGATCTGGGGAGCGTGGCCAAGAACTTTGAAGGGATCGTGCGGGCCGCGGAGAAGGAGATGCCCGCCAGCAGTTCCATCATCGTGCGGGGGCAGGTGGAGACGATGCGGTCGTCCTTCCTGGGGTTGGGGCTGGGGCTGATTTTTGCGATCGTGCTGGTTTATTTGCTGATCGTCGTGAACTTCCAGTCCTGGAGCGATCCGTTCATCATCATCACCGCGCTGCCGGGGGCGCTGTGCGGCATCGCGTGGATGTTGTTCCTGACGCACACGACCCTCAACGTGCCCTCGCTCATGGGCGCGATCATGAGCATCGGGGTGGCCACCGCCAACAGCATTTTGGTGGTGACCTTTGCCAAGGAGCGGTTCGCCGAAACCGGGGATGCCTTTGCCTCCGCGCTGGAGGCCGGTTACATCCGGCTGCGCCCGGTGCTGATGACGGCACTGGCGATGATCATCGGCATGATCCCCATGTCGCTGGGGTTGGGCGAGGGTGGCGAACAGAATGCGCCCCTGGGCCGGGCGGTGATTGGCGGATTGATTTTTGCGACGGTTGCGACACTCTTTTTTGTCCCGGTGGTTTTCTGTTTGATCCGCAGCCGGCGGGAGGGCAAAGCTGGCGGCGGAAACGGCATGATAACGACGGGAACGATTTCAACCCACTGACGCCAATGGAGACTGAACCTATCATCGCCCGCCCCACTTCCACATCGCCCGCCACCAAGCGGGCCGGCCGAACGCCGTGGTTGCTGCTGGCGGGATTGGGCGTGTTGCTGGCTATGGGGACGGGCATCACCATCTTTTCCCGGCTTCACGCCCGCGCGGAACTGGAGCGGGACACCTTGGACAACCTGCTGCCGACGGTGAGCGTGGTGCACCCCAAACGCACGCCGGCCCAAATCCACCTCGATTTGCCGGGCGACATCACGGCCTTTGAGGAAACGCCCATTTATGCGCGCGTGAGCGGTTACCTGAAGCAATGGTTCACGGATATTGGCACGCCGGTGGCGGCGGGACAGGAATTGGCGGAGATTGACACGCCCGAACTGGACCAGCAACTCCTCCAAGCCAACGCCGCGCTGGTCCAGGCCCAGGCCAATTTGGAAATCGCCCGCATTTCGGCCGAGCGCTGGCAAACGCTGCGCAAAAGCGATGCCGTTTCCCAGCAGGACACGGATGTGAAGGTGGCCACCTGGCGGGCGCAGGAAGCGAATGTGCAGGCGGCGCAGGCGGAGGTGCAGCGCTTGAAGGAAATGACCAATTTCAAGAAATTGGTCGCCCCGTTCTCGGGCATCATCACCGTGCGGACGATGGATGCGGGCACGCTCATCACGGCGGGGTCATCCCGGGAGATTTTTCGCCTGGCGAAGACGGATCCGTTGCGGGTCTATGTCAGTCTGCCCCAGGCTTACAGCCAGTTGGTGAAAAGCAACGACGAGGCGGAGCTGACCCTTTCCGAACTGCCCGGCCAGAAGTTCATCGGGCGGGTGGACCGCACGGCCGGGGCGATTGATCCGGTGTCGCGCACCTTGCTGACGGAAATCCTCGTGGCCAACCACGACGGGAAGCTGCTTCCGGGGGCCCATGCGATGGTGGAGGTGAAGCTGGCGAACGCGGAAGATCCGGTCATTGTGCCGGTGAACACGCTGCTGTTTCGGAATGAGCAAGGGATGCAAGCCGGCGTGGTGGATGCCAATGGCATCGTGCATCTGACCAAGGTGACGGTGGGACGGGATTACGGCACGACCGTGGAAATTGTCCATGGCCTGGCGGAAACCGACAGCATCATCCTGAATCCCTCCGACTCGCTCGAATCCGGCATCAAAGTGCGGGTCGTGGCCGCGGGAACGAATGTCATCAAGGCAGCCCATGAGTAAGCTGCGTTTTCCAAGCCGGCGTAGCGCAGGTTTCCCAACCTGCTGTATCGCCGATTTCCAAATCGGCCGGGCGTCGCAATGGCGCGGCGTTCGCGGATTTGGAAACCCGCGCTACGGCAGACTTGGAAGTCTGCGGCACCGGATTGCCCAGGCAATTTTCGGACTGGCCCTGTTGCTTTTGGCGGGTTGCGCCGTGGGGCCGGATTATCATCGGCCCACGCCCGCCGCGCTGCCCGCCGGATGGAAGGCGAGTCCGCCGTGGAAAGAGGGCGAGCCGCAGGACGCGAAGATCCGGCAAAATTTTTGGGAGATTTTTGATGATCCGATCCTGAGCGGTCTGGAGGCGGAAGCCACCACGAACAATCCTGATCTGGCGGCGGCGTTTGAGCGCGTGGAACAGGCCCGCGCCGTGGCCCGCGTCACCCGGGCGGATCTGTTTCCGCAGTTGAACTTCGATCCCAGCGGGAACCGCACGCGCTATTCCTCCGGACGCACCACGCAGCCGGGGTCGGCGGCGCTGGGCTACACGGGCAACCAATTCTTTCTGCCGTTGGATTTGAGCTACGAGGTTGACCTGTGGGGGCGGGTGCGCCGTTCGTTCCGGGCGGCGCGCGAGCAGGCCCAAGCCAGTGCGGCCAACTATCAGACGGTGCTGCTCTCCCTGCAAGCGGACGTGGCGCAAACCTATTTTACGATCCGGTTCCTGGACTTGGACCGGCGGGTGCTGGCGCAAACCGTGGACTTGCGCAAGAAGAACCTCGCCTTGGTGGAATCGCTCCACAGCGGCGGGGCCGACAGCGCCGTGGATGTGGCCCAGGCCGAGACCGAACTGGCCTCGGCGGAAGCCGACTTGGTGGGGTTGAAACTGCGGCGCGCCCAACTGGAAAACGCGCTGGCGGTGCTGTGCGGCCAGACCGCGTCCGACTTTTCGCTGGCGGAAACCACCCGGGACTATGAGGCGCCGGCCATCCCGGTGGGTTTGCCGGCCGGTCTCTTGGAACGGCGGCCGGATGTGGCGGAGGCGGAGCGTTCCCTGGCGGCCACGAGTGAAGGCATCGGCATCGCCAAGGCGGCGTATTTTCCGGCCATCCAACTGACCGGCACGGCGGGAACGGAAAGCGTGGCCCTGAAGGATGTATTCAACTGGGAAAACCGCATGTGGAGCCTCGGCCCCAACGTGAGCCTGCCGGTGTTTGCGGGCGGCCGCAATCGTGCCGGCGTGCAGCAGGCGGAAGCGGCTTACCGGGGGGCGGTGGCCCAGTATCGCTCGCAGATCCTGGTGGCCTTCCGCGACGTGGAGAACAGCCTGGCGGGCTTGAATCTGTTGCAGGAACAATTTGCAGACCAGATGCGCGCGGTGGTCGGCGCCAAGCGGGCGGCCAGCCTCTCGCTGCTGCGTTACAAGGAAGGCTTGGCCAGCTATCTCGAAGTCGTGGATGCGGACCGGACGGCTCTGGAAAATGAACTAACCGCCGATGATCTCAATGGCCAGCGAATAGTGACCACGGTTTTGTTGATCAAGGCATTGGGCGGCGGCTGGAATGCCGAGCAGGTAATGGCCGACGAGCGCGTCTCGCCACCGCGAAACACGAAATAGGGCTGAAAGCCCGCAATGTTACAGCCTGGGCTGGAGGCCCAGAAACTCCGCCCCCACCAATGAAATCTTCAGGCCTGAAGGGCCGGCACAGATCCCAACCAGTTTCGCATTGCCCCCACAGGTAAAACAGGCATGGCGTTCAATGTCCGAATGGCCCTGGACCAAATCTTGGGCCGGAATTCAGGTGCGGCAAAAAGACTCCAAATAGGAAAATCAAAAATATAATGATGCCAATGACGCCCATCACAATCCGAAATGTCACATATCGGTTGGCGGCCTCTCCCAGCGAGTTGTCTTTTGCCGGAGGCTCGCTCTCACTTGGCTGACTTAACAGCTTGCTCTTTGCCTGCGCAAACTCCTCGTCACTCAACGTGCCGTCTTTGTGAAGTCTGCCCAATCGCTCTAACTCGTCGGTGATGTTCATAACATTCATGTGTGCCTGCTATGCCTTACTGTCATTCAACGACTGCCGGGTCGTATATTGGAACCGGCGTTTCGGCAAAGTCGAGAGTTACAAACTTTTCATAAGTCAGGATTCCGCGTCTGATCCAAGCGTCGTATAACGACAGCAACGATTAAACGCCGCCCTCCGGAGAATGCAAGCCCGATTTATCATAAAGCCGTATTTCGTGGCCGTGAACGTGAGTTCACGGCTGAAAGCAAAAAAGCCCATAAAAACGAAAGGTCGGCCTCTTCTGCAACAAAGTGTCTATCCGGCAACAAACTCGTAGCGCAGACTTCCAAGTCTGCTGTATCGCGGGTTTCCAACCCGCAGGCGGTCTGCTGATTTGACGCGTTCGCACTGGCCACGCGGCGCCGATCTGGAAATCGGCGATACAGCCGGTTTGGAAACCGGTGTTACGGATGTGTGGTTCCTTAAAACGGTTGTGCACCGAGTCAGCCGTGAACTCACGTTCACAGCCACAGTACGGACGTGGCGCTCTTTAAAATTGTCGTGCGCCCCCAACGGCGCTGCTGCACAGGCAAAATATTCAATTGCCTCTGTGTGAGTGGGTTGCATCTTTAAGACAGGCGGGGCGGCCGGGGCGCGGGAAGTCGTTTAAGTTTCACGGGACTGTCACCCGATTGCCACAATTAATGCCGATTATGTTCCCGCAATCGTGAATTCAAATACTTTGGAATTGGATCATCTGGCCCAAGCCGCGAAACCGTCGGCCGTGGAGCAGACGGACCTGGGCACGCTGGTGGACAACCATGAGTCGGTGGAAGCCGGTTGTTCGCTGAGCGACGTTTATCAACGTTTTCAGGCCCATGAGGAGGATTATTGCGCGGTGCTGGAAGGGACGCAGGTGCTGGGGTTGTGCTCGCGGGCGCGGATTGGATTTTTGATGGGGCACCGGTTCGGGTTTGCGATCTATAGCAAGCAGACGGTGCGGGAACACCTGGTGGAAAACGCGCTGATCATCCAGCGCGGGACGCCGATCCGGAAGGTGCTGGAACAGACGCTGGGGCGGACGGGCAAGGATTTCAATGATGACGTGATTTTGGTGGGGCCGCAAGGGGAGTACCAGGGAATCATTTCGGTGCCGGCGCTGGTGCGGCTGCAATCAAGCCTGGTGGCGGAGACGTTTCAGACGCAGGGGGCGATGCACCAGCAAATGCTGACGTTGTCGCGGCACGCGGGGATGGCGGAGGTGGCGACGAGCGTGTTGCACAACGTGGGAAACGTGCTCAACAGCGTGAACGTCTCGAACAACCTGATCCGGGAGAAGCTGCGGGAGTCGGAGGTAACGACGCTGGTGAAGCTGGGAGGGCTGTTCAAGCAGCACGAGGCGAACTTGGCGACGTTTTTGACGGCGGACGCCAAGGGCAAATTGATTCCGAAATTTTTAATTCAACTGGCGGAGCAACTGGAGGCGGAGCAGACGTTTTTGCGGCAGGAACAGGACCTGTTGGCGCGGAACGTCGAGCACATCAAGGAGATCGTGGCCATGCAGCAGAGCTACGCGCAGGTATCGGGATTCATCGAGCAGGTGCCCATCGCCAACCTGATGGAGGATGCGCTGCGGATCAATTTGGCGGGTTTGTCGCGTCACGGGGTGACGATCGTGCGGGATTATGCGGAAGTGCCGCCGGCGTGGGTGGACAAGCACAAGGTGCTGCAGATATTCGTCAACCTGGTGCACAACGCGAAGTACGCGCTGGACGAGACGGGGCGGACGGACAAGCAACTGACGATTGGCATCCACCAGAACGGCGGCGAGCGGCTGAAGATCACCGTGAGCGACAACGGCGTGGGCATCCCGGCGGAGAACCTGACGCGGATATTTTCGCATGGATTTACGACGCGCAAGAATGGCCATGGATTTGGGCTGCATAGCGGGGCCAATGCGGCCCGGGAGATGGGGGGGCATTTGAGCGTGCAGAGTGAAGGGGTGGGCAAAGGAGCGACCTTCACGCTGGACCTGCCCCTGGCCGACCCCAAAAACAAAGCCAAAAACTGACGTATGTGCGCTGAAACGCTCAAGAATGACCGCATCCTGATCATTGATGACAACCCCTCGATCCACGAGGACATCCGGAAAATCCTGGGCCGGCACGAGGCGCAGGACCAGGCGTTCAGCGCGAACAAGACGCTGTTGTTTGACGATACGGCGACGGAATCGGAACAGATTTCGTTTGAGATAGACTCGGCCTACCAGGGGCAGGAGGGGTTGGAGAAGGTGCAGGCGGCGAGCCAGGCGGGGCGGCCGTATGCGCTGGCATTTGTGGACGTGCGGATGCCGCCGGGCTGGGACGGGATCGAAACCATCAGCCACATCTGGGAGAAGTGCCCGGATCTGCAGGCGGTGATTTGCACGGCGTATTCGGACTATTCGTGGCCGGAGATGATCCGGGAGATCGGGAAGTCGGACAACCTGGTGATTCTGAAGAAGCCGTTTGACAACATCGAGGTGATGCAACTGGCGCACGCCTTGACGGAGAAGTGGCTGCTGGGCCACCAGGTGCGGAACCGGTTGCGGGACTTGGACGAGGCGGTGAACCGGCGGACGACGGAACTCCAGGCGGCCAACGAGCAGCTTAAAAAATACATCACGGAGCAACTGGCGCTGGAGAGCCAACTGCGGCAGGCGCAGAAGATGGAAGCGGTGGGGCAACTGGCGGCGGGGATTGCGCACGATTTCAACAACATTCTGACGATCATCGAGGGCCATGCGAGTTTGATTTTGACGAAGCCGGCGCCGGGGGCGGAGGACCGGAAGTCCATCGAGACGATTGAGGTGGCGGCGGAACGGGCGGGCAAGCTGGTGCGGCAACTGCTCACGTTCAGCCGCAAGCAATACGCCCGGCTGAAGCCGATGGAGCTGGGCGACCTCTTGTCGTCCGCCTCGGAGCTGTTATCGCGGCTGATTCCGGAGAACATCACGGTGACCATCAGCCAGGCGCCGGGGCTGCCGCAGATCAATGCGGATGCGGGGATGATCGAGCAGATGCTGATCAACCTGGCGGTGAATGCGCGGGATGCGATGCCGGGAGGGGGCCGGCTGATGATCGGGGCGGAAATGACGGAGACCAGCGCCGCGACGGCGGGGCATCCGGAGTCGCGGCCGGGGCGGTTGGTGTGTCTGAGCGTGACCGACACGGGCTGCGGTATGACGCCGGAGGTGCTGACGCACATTTTTGAGCCGTTTTTCACGACGAAGCCGGTGGGCAAGGGGAGCGGGCTGGGGCTGGCGACGGTGTATGGGATTGCGAAGCAGCACGAGGGGTGGGTGGAGGTGGAAAGCCGGCCGGGGCAGGGTTCGTGTTTTCGGATTTTCCTGCCGCCCTGCACGCCGGCGGCGAAGGACGAGGCCACCGAGGTGAAACCGCAGGCGATGCAGCGCGGCAAGGAGACGATTCTGGTGGTGGAAGATGAAATGATGGTGCGCGATTTTGTGGTGGAGGTGCTGCGGTCGCACGGTTATCAGACCGTGGAGGCGGATTCGGGCCCGCAGGCGCTGGAGCGGTGGAGGGAACATCCCGGGAAAATAGACCTGCTGCTGACGGACATGGTGATGCCCGGGGGGCTGACGGGCCGGGAATTGGGCGAGCGCCTGCTGGCCAAAGACCCGGCCCTGAAGGTGATTTACTCGAGCGGCTACGGGCCGGGCCGGGACCAGAAAGACGTGGCCGCCTTGCGGAGCCGGGCCTTTTTGCCCAAGCCGTATGGAGCGGGCGAGCTGCTGACGAAACTGCGTGAGCGGCTGGACGAGGTGCCGGCAAGTTGAAGGGCTGGCGAGGCCGGGAGGAGATGCGGTCCGGTTGAACCGGCACCGGACGAAACGGGGGTTGATCTCCCGCCGGTTTTTATGGCGATTCAGAGGAAAAACCAGGTCTTCACCGGGCGCAGGCAGTGGGGCGGAAGATGCGTCCTCTGCGGACCTTACCTTCGCTTCCGCCGGCCTTCTGTTCTTGGCATTTCCGCCGGAAGGAGATATAAGTGTCGGTCCGCAATTCGCGGGAATTGATCAATAGATTCGATGCAAACCATTCTACGAGTCAGGGCCGGCAGGAGAAGTGTCTGCCGCCGGGCGGGGGCGCCGGGCGGACAGCGGGGGGTGGGGAGGAATCACGGGCAGGGTTGAGCCGGGCCACCGAGATGCAAATCATCACACACCGTCCGCGCAATGTGGGCTGGGCGCGCGCCGCCGCACTGCTTTATGGCGATTGGGGCACGAGCAAGGCTTACGTGATTGGGCTGGCGTTTGTGGCGGCGGGATTTGCGTCGTTTCCGATCATCCTGGCGGTGTGTCTGCTGACGGGGTTGGTGGGGTACAACTACATCATCGTCTGCAAGCATTTTCCGGATGGGGGCGGGGTGTATTCCTCGGCGCGGGAGCAGAGCCGGGTGCTGGCGGTGCTGGGTTCGCTGCTGTTGCTGGCGGATTTCATTGTGACGGCGGCGATGAGCTGCTGGGACGCCATGAGCTATTTTGGCGTCCACGCCCACTGGCTCAAAGTCGCGACGCTGGGATTCATCCTGCTGGTGGGGTTCGTGAATTATTTCGGCCCGAAACATTCCGGGACCATTGCGGTGTCGCTGGCGGTGCCGATGGTGTTGGTGGTGGTGGCGATCATTGTGCTGAGCGCGCCGCATCTGACGCTGGCGCACCTGGAGGCGCCGCACGCGGGCTTGGGGAAGAACTGGACGGCGTTTGTGGGGGTGATCCTGGCGCTGAGCGGCGTGGAGGCGATTGCGAATTTGACGGGGGTGATGGTGCTGGATCCGGGCGCCACCCCGGACCAGCCGGACATCACGCGCACGGCCGAGAAAGCGATCTGGCCGGTGGCGATTGAGGTGGTGGCGGGGACGGCGCTGCTGGGGTGGGCGATGTTGTCACTGCCGCACGACCTGGGCGGGGTGATTGCGGACCGTTACGCGGACCTGCTGCGGTTCCTGGGGGAGCATTACGGGGGGCTTGAGTTTGGGGCGAAGTTTGGGGCGGTGTTCGGCATGATCATTGGCGCGGTGGTGGGGTTGTTGCTGCTGAGCGCGGTGAACACGGCGATCGGGGCGATGGTGGGGCTGCTGTACATGCTGGCGTGCGACGGGGAGATGCCGCGGCCGTTCACCCGGCTGAATTCGCACGGGGTGCCGTGGCTGCCGCTGGTGGTGGCCGTGCTGTTGCCGCTGACCCTGGTGGGATTGTCCGAGGACCTGGACTCGCTGGCGGACATGTACGCCATCGGGGTGGTGGGGGCGATCACGGTGAATCTGGGCGCGTGCTGTTTCAACCGGAAGCTGGCGTTGAATTGGCGGGAATTGGCGGTGATGTTCACGACGTTCGGGATTCTGTTCGCGGTGGAAATGACGATTGCCAAGACGAAGCCGGCGGCGCTGTTTTTCGCGGCGTGCGTTTTGCTGGCGGGCTTCGGGCTGCGCTGGTGGGCCATGAAGCGGGCGGGTTTTGAGACGGTGACCATGAAACGCGAGCTGGCGGCGGCGGTGGCGGAGAGCCAGGAATTGCTGGCGCGATTTCCGCCGCTGCCGGCGGCCCCGGGGCAACTGGTGCTGGTGGCGGCGCGGGGGGTCACGCCGGTGCTGCAGTTTGCGCTGGAGGAGTCGCGGCTGCGCCACGGGAATCTGTACGTGCTCTATATCAAGGAACTGGCGCTGGCCATGCCGAAGGCGGCCAACAATCACGAGCGGCAGTGCTGGCAGAACGATGCCAAGGCGGTGGGCATCATGTCGGCGATGCTGGAGCTGGGGCGGCAGAATCAGGTGCCGGTGGTGCCGGTTTACGCGGTGAGCGAGAATCCGGCGGCGGCCATTCTGGACATGGCGGCGACCATCGGCGCGGACATGCTGGTGCTGGGCTCGCCGCATCGGTCCGGTTTGGCGAAGCTGCTGAAGGGAAATGTGGTGACGGAGGTGGCGAAGTATCTGCCGGAGAACATTCAGTTGGTCATCCAAGGCTAGGGGCGGTGCGGCGGGGAGCGGGGAACAGGGTGTGGCGGCGCAGCGGTGGGCGGCCCGCTTTATCCTTGCTGAACGGAGCCAATCCCAATTTAATCATCCTATGAAAGCGTCTGAACTGTTTGGAGTTTTTGTCCGGGCCGCGGGATTTTTGATCTTCCTGTTCGGCTTGTGGGAGCTTTGGGGTGGAATGGAAAACCTGGTGGAAAACATGCTGACGACGGACACGGGGGATCAAACCTCGAGTTTCACCTTTTTTGCCGACGGCATACCGTCGCTGGCCGTGGGCCTCATCCTGTTTTTCATTGCCGACTGGATTGTGCGCCTGGCATACCGGAAGCCGGAGGTTTGATCTTACAATAAGAAAACGAACCAAACTATGGCCCGTTTCCGGGGACGAAAACGTTTTTGCCGTTGACGCCCGCCTTAATGGGTGACCCCTTCCACTCACGTTCCACAATTAATATAACTTCCGAAGATCATAGTCTGGATTCGGAATTTGCTCTGTGACGCTGCGTGGCGGCTCCGTCAGCGCATACCTGATGGCCAAAACAATGAACACCGGCTCTGGCGACATCAATAAAACACACAACCAATTCACAGCCGAAAACGACGGTGGCCAGCTAGCATACCAAAATGAAGCCGAGGCCGAGGCAGAAACCACGAGCCAAACCAGAGAGAGAATGACAAACAACCGGGTCTTTGGTTTGCGGACAGACTGGCGCTGAATCCAGCCACCTCCGTGAACTATGTTATTCGATTTCATGTGGTGTGTGGCACGATGTCTGACGACCATAAGACGAGCCACCGCCGACTCGTACGTGGACGGCGACAGCGGACCAGAAGCCGCTAACGGCGGTCTGCTCCGGCGAATGGTTAGGCGGCGACGTTTTCATAAGAAAAGCGTTAGGCGGCAAATACATATCATTTTTCTGACTTAGTATCATGGTACAAGAAATCGAAGAATTCGTTGCCAATCCCCCAATGAGCAATTGAATCTACCTTTCCGTTTTTGAAGCGAACGAAAAACCAACGCGTATTTTTCAGGATTTTGGTTTCGTGCGAAAAGCCAAAAACAGTTCCCCCTTTTGGATGCCTCCACTCTCTCCCACATGGCCCGCCTTGATAGCCGTGCTGATTCAAGATCCTGATAGCATCTTCCTGCGGCGTGCCCGGAGGAATCCATTGACTAATTGCATGTAGGGCTTTGTCGGGATTCGTAGATAAACATCCGCCCAAGACGACGACCGATAAGAGCAAAATGAATTTTGTGATTTTTGCTTTCATCGTTCAACTCCGCCTAACGCCCATGCAGTGAGCCACCGCCGACTCGCGACGCGAACCGCGATAGCGGAACAGACAGCGCCAACGGCGGTTGACCCCTTTGTTGCGGCTGTTTAGGAAATTAGCGCCGCAAAAGCCCGGTTTGCTTTCATAAACGCGAGCATATCCCCGACCAAATCGCCTGCGGACAATATCTCTCTTTCTTCTTCCATAGAAATTCCGACTGGTGTCATTTTAAAGGAAATCGATGGAATCAGAGGGCGACCAACGGCACGACCATCCTCGGCGATTGATGCAAGCAAAAACTGGTGGGCCGTCCTTGGAAGTAGGATTTTTTCGATATCATTTCCAAAAACTGACATACAGTCATATAACGTAAACCCCAGGTCGCGGACGATGCGAGGACCAATTTTGCCAGAACGTTCAATAAGTTTATCGAGTGTCTCCGCACTCATTCCTCGCATTGATCCACCCATGGGCCACAAGCTACGTAATGGAACAAGTCGCCCTATGTGCACCCCACCAAGAAGTCCATCGCCGCTCTGAACCGAAAAACCATCGGATTGCACCTCGAACAAAAGTCTCGCCGTGTCCAAGCTCAACCCAAGTCCCACCACAGAGGCCTCCGGCACCCACTCGCGGACAAGTGCGCAGAAAAGATCGACGGGGTTAGTAAGCACAACAATCAATCCGTCGAAACTGCCTAAATTACGGCAAACGTCCCTGACAAGTGGAATATCCCTGCGGAGACCAATGGTACGAACGTTGGCTTGAATTCCAAATGGAAGCTTCTCATCTTGCAAAAGGACTCGCGGATCATAATCCTCCTTGATGGCTATTATGACGACGCGAACGGCTGCCGGCAATTTGCCTTGGAAAGTTCTAATCTTAACCGGACTGTTATATGCCGACGCACCAATCTGAAGTGAAAGGGCAATTCCGTCCAACCTACGCAGGCTGCGGTTAGTAATAAAAAGGGTTGAACATAGCTTGCGGCGAACAACCTCATGCGCCAAGGCTGCGCCGATTCTTCCAACACCATATATTGCGACATCAAAAAGTCCAAACATATCTGTCCGCGTCTCGTTCATTTAAAGCATTTCTTAAAAAAGCGTTGTGATTCAAAACATGGCTTCAAGATCAGCGGTATTTAATTTCACTAATTCCCGTCGGGTCAGGTCTCTCATAATTTTACCCTCGCCCATTATGATTGCTCTGTCACAAAAAGCTGTTACGTCTTCAAGTCGATGGGTAACCATAACGACGGTGCAAGAAACTTTATTCGTCTCTTCCAACACATAGGACAATACCTTTCTGGAGTTCTTCGATGAGAGCTTTGAAGTGTGTTCATCCAATAGAAGGAGGCGACAGGGATTGCATTCGTTCTCGAAATGAATGGCAATTGCGGCATTGAGCATTTGTCGTTCTCCACCGCTCAATCTGCCGACCAATGTTTCCATCGGCTCGTGTAACCACTTCGCGTGCTCTGCAAGGCCTGTACGGACTTGCTTTTCTAGCTCTTCGTTTCCATCCAGAAAGCGCATGACTTTTGCGTTAAATTCCCGTTGAAGCTTTCGGATATAAATGTTTGCGGCCAAGCTCAAATGGGGCACCAAATCGGCGTTTTCATCCTGATGCACAATTCCAACGCCATCAATGAGCTTCCTTGCTTGGGCTGTGATGTGGGCATTTTCAATCATAACGTCCCCGTCCCAGTAGTCAAGTTCACCCGCTATAGCCGCAAGAATTGAACTCTTTCCACTCCCATTTTCGCCGATCACAGCAACGATCTGGCCGGGTTCAATTGTCAACGAGACGTCGTTCAAGACCGGCTTTGAAAGAAATCGAGGGGGCTTAAACGAAATATGGTCTAGCCTTACGGAATATCCCTTATGGTTGCGCAACATCTCAGTCATTTTCTTAGCATTTGGATCGGAAGCGGGTACCGCAAGACAAGACAATTACGATCACGGCTACGGTAGCCGCGTATTCGAAATGCGCTGGCAACCAAGCGATGAAGCTTACACCCGTAAACAGCAACTGCAATAAAACGCAACATGTTGCATACCCGCAAGCGGCAACAAAAATCCCTTTCGACTCGTCATTCTTTGAAGAAAACTTCCCGCACACCAGCCGGATCAGATGGTTGACGGCCGGTTTGTTCAGTATGCTAATTGGGTTCTCAGATGTGTCCAATGAGGCGTCAGAAATTTTTAGGAATAGACTAGAAATAAACTCGAACACATATATTGAGCCTAAGCTTACCAACAGAAAAGTCATTTCGTTGCCACCCTTGATCGGTGCGTCTGAATCTCGAATTGCGAATAGCGCGCCGCATAGACCGACAAGACCGTTGCAGATTGTCAGGATAAGCCGTGTTGTCTTCGCAGGGCATGGATGACGCAATTTCAGAAACGCTTCGGAGGAAGTCATCGCAATTATCAATTTTCCATTCTTGCGCTTGAATTCTCGGTGCAACAACCAAGACGCAGTGACAATAATAGCCATCGCTACGATCATGCTTTCGGGGCCCGTCATGTATGTAAATATGGTTTTAGTGCGACGGTCTAATTCTAAATACCCGTCCGGTGCTATAAAATAAGCAGCGCTCATTGATGCGAAATACGTTAATATTCCTGCATATGCAAGTGGGATACGCACCATATGTTTCAGAAAATGCGTGACTATTCCAAGAAGAACACCAACGGAAAAGCCACCAACACAACCAACAATGGAAGCAATAATTGGATGCGAGGCTAGCTCGAGAAATATAAATGTGCCCACCACTCCTCCTAGCACTATGGAACCAAGGGTGGTAAAGTCTGGCGTCTTGAGATACCTCACAGTCAACGATAAACCGATCGCTGCAAGCCCGTAATATAGACCGTGATTTATCGGCCGTTCATAGTTGCCAAGAAATGTCAAAAAGTCATTCACTTTGACTCCTTATAGATTTCAGCTCTGCTTGAAAGGCTTGCCGGTACGTCAAGTGTAATCTCCTTTAATACGTTATAGTTCAAGATGATCCGAGCTGTTGTGGTGCGGGTCGGGGGGATTGACTTCGCCTGCTGTCCGGAAAGTATTTGGATAGCTAATTCCGACAAGCTTTTCCCGGTAGATGTGTAGTCCACCCCAACTGCCAAGGAGGCTCCGCTTTTAATTGCACTGATTTCGCCGATAATGAAGGGTTTTTTTGCGTCCAACGAAGCGGCTACGATTCCGGCAATTCCCAGATTTACCTTATTGTCATTTGCGCAATAGATGGCGTCCACATTTTCAACTTTGTACAGATTTTGCGCTGCCTCTGAAAGACGGTCCGTTTCGGATATGCGTCGTGAAATCAATTGAATGCCTTTGGAACTACACTGCTTTTCAATCATTGCATGCACAAATAGTGAATTTTGTTCAAGGGGATTGTAGATCGTGCCGAGTTTATTTATTTGTGGCTGTATGGTAGCAATTACACCAAGCGCATTGCTGATGATTTCGGAGCTAACATTTGCAATTCCTGTGATATTTGGATAGTTAAACAGACCGGCTCCTAACGGGTCCGATACCGCCGCATAGAGGACTGGGGTGTTGCTGCCAATTTTGCATATTGCTTGAGAACAAGGCGTGCCAAGTGTAACAATCAGCTGGACATTGGGACGAAAGAGTGTTTCTGCTAATTCAATGGCCCTTTGCTTGTCCCCGTCGCAATTAAATGTGGTTAGTGTGAAATGAATTTTTGGATCATTTGTTTTTTCGTATTCGTTTAGGTTTGAAACAAAAGCGTCCTGCAACTCGTCTAGGGCAGGATGGGTCGCCCATTTCACGACTATCACGGAATTGCTGGACCGGGACGCAGAAGTCTGTGCATGAGTGATAGTCTGGAGGAACAAAAGCATCCAGGTGACACACATTACCTTTGCGTTCATATAACTAGCTAGTTTAGGTTTCCAACGTGTTTACTTGTCTGGATTTGATGCTGTTGAGAAGTAAAAAGCAAGAAAAATTAATTAATAATCCGTTAGACACGGCGATGCGGATCGGTATTGGAGTTGTTTCTCACAACGTCACGGGGCAAACGAGAGTCTGGACCTAGGTCCATCGGATGCTGTTGGCATTACGTATATTACCCGCGGTTCATCCGAATGGATTCACGAACTCTTTGGACTCGCGCCCGCGCTGGCCATGACCCGGCGTTGAGACGACCGGGCCTCCCAGGCTGTTAAGCTGAGCCTATAACTCAGTGTCAATAAGAAGTTTGCCGTGAACTCACGTTCACGGCCACTGCCCATGGATACCCTCCCCGTCCGGAACGATTCAGTTCAACCACAGATGAACGTTGCTTCTCTGCAGGGCTATTCCTCAGAATCGCGCAACTTTGGCAAGATTTTTTGTGCAATTGGGACCCATCATCCATTCTCTATTTTCCATCGTCTTTGGTTGCGGCTTTGCCACGCTGCGTCTTCGTGTCCAACGTGCCTTCGTGTGAGCAAAAATTCGTGCCAATGAGCAATTCGCGTCACGCCTTGTTTTTTTCGGATTTAAATTCGCTTCCCGCTCAACCATTTACGCATTTTGCGTTAGCGGCTAACGCCCCCAGCCCAATCCATGTCATGCTGGTCAGGTGAAAGCTGCCAGCCAGCAGCCGCAGGAGGGGTTGGCCGCGTTCAGCCGCACGCGGTCCGCGTCCCCGCGCGTCCCCGTCGCGTCACGCTCTCCGCAATTCTGCAATCTTCTTGCTCCATTTTGCCGTCAAACGGCGATCCGCGCTCCGGCCTTGAATCATGAAAATTACGAAACGAACCCAAAGCAATATCTGCGGATCTTATTCCAATACAATGGCTTCGCGCATTTTTGGCGTTTTTTTTGCCCTCAAAAAGAACCCAAAACTCCCGGCTCCCCTGGCCCGGACGCCTGGATTTCCTCCTCCGCCCCTGCAATGGACCGCGGCTGTGTCCCGCGCGGCGACGGATCAGCCGCAGCGCGTCGGGTCCGCAAGCCGGGTTGAGTATTTCCGACGCGGTCATTCCTGCGAAGGTGCTGCGGTTGGTTTGCGACACAGCCACGCCGCTTTCGTGCGGGCGACGGTCCGCAAAAGCTCGCGGCTTGCGCGTGCGTGCGAAAGCGCCGTCGCCGCTGGCGCTTGGCCGGCGCAGTCCAAGACGCGAACGGGTTTGCCGGGCGCGTCGAAATTGCGGGTCAATCCTCGATTCTCCATCCTCCATCCTCCGTTTTGCGCCCCGCCGGGCCGGGGTACTTCTTGACGAGCGGCCCGGGCTGTCATAATACAACGGACCTTATGAGCGAAAAAGAAACACATCAATTTCAAGCGGAGATTCAGCAGGTGCTGGATATCGTGGTGCATTCACTGTACACGGACAAAGAGATTTTCATTCGCGAGCTGATTTCGAATGCCGCGGACGCGTGCGAAAAGCTGCGGTTCAACCAATCGTCCGGCCAGGCGGTGCAGCAGGCGGACGTGGCGCCGGCGATCACGGTGAGCACGGACGAGAAGGCGGGGACGATCAGCTTTACGGACACGGGGGTGGGGATGACGCGCGCCGAGCTGGTGGAAAACCTGGGGACGATCGCGCATTCGGGAACGAAGGCGTTTCTGAAGCAGATGGCGGAGAACGCGAAGGCGGACGTGGGCCTGATCGGGCAATTCGGGGTGGGATTTTATTCGGCGTTCATGGTGGCGAAGAAGGTGACGGTCTTGAGCCGCTCGTCCGTGCCGGCGGAAACGGGCTGGGAATGGGCGAGCGAGGGCATGGGCGGTTACGAGCTGGCGGCGGCGGCGGATTTGCCGCGGGGAACGAAGGTGACGCTGGAGCTGAAGGACGACGCGAAGGACTTCGCCAAGGACGGGACGGTGGAGCACATCATCCAGCGGTATTCGAGCTTTGTACCGTTCCCGATCGAACTGAACGGCAAGCGGCTGAACACCGTCCAGGCGATCTGGGCGCGGAACAAGAACGAGATCAAGGAGGAGGAGTACAACGAGTTTTACACGTACATCGGCCACGACCACGAAAAGCCGCTGTACCGGCTGCATTTCACGGCGGATGCGCCGCTGGCCATCCAGGCGCTGCTGTTTGTGCCGGCGCGGAATTTTGAGATCCTGGGCATGGGCCGGGTGGATTCGGAAGTGAATTTGTACTGCCGGAAGGTGCTCATCCAGGCCCGGGCCAAGGGACTGTTCCCGGAGTGGCTGCGCTTTCTCAAGGGCGTGGTGGACAGCGAAGACCTGCCGCTGAACATCTCCCGGGAAACGATGCAGGACACGTCGCTGATGCAGAAGTTGAACAAGGTGCTGACGAGCCGCTTCCTGAAATTCCTGGACGAGCAGGCCGGGGCGGAGCCGGCGACGTACGAGAAATTCTATGCCGAATACCAGCGGTTCCTGAAGGAGGGCATCGTGACGGATTTCACGCACAAGGAAGCGCTCGGGAAACTGCTGCGGTACGAGTCGTCCGCGCTGGACGCGGGCAAGGTGACGTCGCTGGTGGATTACGGAAAGCGGATGCCGTCCGACCAGAAGGAGATTTATTGCCTGCTGGCGGCGAACCGGGCGGCGGCGGAAGCCAGCCCATACTTCGAAGTCTTCAAGGAACGGAAGTGGGAAGTGCTGTTCCTGTATGACCCGTGGGATGAATTTGTGATGGAGCATTTGCAGACCTTCGACGGCAAGGAACTGCGGCTGGCGGAAAAAGCGGACTTGAATCTGACCGCCAAGAAGAACGGCGCGCTCTCCGAGGAGGCGGCGAAGGCCCTGGCAAAATGGCTCAAGGAGACGCTGGGTGACAAGGTGAACGAGGTGCGCATCTCACAGCGGTTGGTGGACAGCCCGGCGGTGGTCGTGGATGCGGACAAATTCATGACCGCCAGCATGCGGCGCATCATGAAGGCGATGAAGCAGGACGGCCCCGAAATGCCGGGCGCCAAGTTTGATTTTGAGATCAATCCGGCGCACCCGATCATCGGGCGGCTGGACGCCATGCGGCAAAAGGACGCGGCGCTGGCCGGCAGCGTGGCGGAGCAATTGCTGGACAACGCCCGGGTGGCGGCGGGCTTGCTGGAAGATCCGCGCGCGATGCTGGCGCGGCTGAACCAGTTGTTGGAAAAAGTGCTGACGAAAGATTGAATGGTCGCCTATTTTGCCGGATTCGCTCCAGCCACTCGCAAGTGGATGGAATAAAACGACTTGCTGGCGGTGATGAAGAGCGTCTGCCGGTCCGGTCCGCTGAAACAGACATTGGCGGTCCAGCTTTCCGGCACGGCGATGTGATCAATCTGTTTGCCGGACGGGTCAAACACGGTCACACCGTGGCCGGTGAGATAGAGATTGCCCGCGGCGTCAATCGTCATGCCGTCCGAGCCGAGCGGGCAGAACCAAGTCTTGTTCGTCAGGGAGCCGTCGGGCTGGATGTCGTAGCGCCAAGTGGGGCCGCCGGCGATATCGGACACATAGAGTCGTTTGCCGTCCGGTGTGCCGGTGATGCCGTTGGGCTTCTTCAAATCATCCGTGACGAGCTTCAGGGTTTTGCGGTCGGGCGCCAGATAATAGACCTCCTGGTTGGGCAGGGCCATGTTGGTGTGGTCCCACCAGGTGCGCTGATAAAACGGGTCGGTGATGAACATGCCACCGTTGGGTGCCACCCAGACGTCGTTCGGGCCATTCATATATTTGCCCTGATAATTGGTGATGAGGACCGTGACGGTGCGGTCGGGCGCAATGGACCAGAGCTGATTATGTTCGTCGGCGCAGGCGATGAGGTTGCCCTGGGCGTCGAAGCACATGCCGTTGGCGTAACCGGAGGGCTGGAGGAAGGTGGAGAGTTCGCCGGCGGTGCTCCACTCCATGATGCGGTCGTTGGGCTGGTCCACGAAGAAAACATTGCCGGCGCGGTCGCGGGTGGGGCCTTCGGTGAAGGCGAAATCGCCGGCCAATTTTTCGAGTTTGGCGCCCGGTGCCACGACGCCGTCCGCCCGGGCTGCCGGGGCCGCGGAGCAAAGGATCGTGAAGAGGGCCAGGGGGATGAATGGTTTCATGGCTGGCCGCCAATGTGGCCGGATTGCCGCCGCTCCGCCATCAAATTCGCTTCTTGTATTTTAGGCCCAAGTCGAGCACTTTGCGGTGGCGGTTTTGACCATATCATGCAGCCGGGCACTAAAAGATTTCTACGTTTTCTGCAAAGCTGGATCATCAACACTCTCGCGGTGTTGCTGGCCGTGATTATTTTGCGGGATCACATCAACTACGAAAACAAGTTGGGGAACCTCCTGATCGCGTCGTTTTTGCTGGGGATTCTCAACGCCTTTGTGCGGCCCATCCTGATGCTCATCGCGCTGCCACTATTGATCTTCACGCTGGGCCTGTTCACATTTGTCATCAATGCGCTGCTGCTGTGTTTTCTGGGGGTCTTGCTGCCGTTCTTTCATGTGGACAGCTTTGGCTATGCGTTTCTGGGCGCGCTGATCATCTGGATCATTTCCGCGGCGCTGAACGTGCTGACCGGCAATACGCGTTTCTCGGTGCAACACCGCGACCCGCCGAACCGGCCGCCGAAGTCCGGCGGGGGCGACGGGCCGGTGATTGACGTGTGACCGGCGGCGGGGCAAACCGTTCGCGAGCGGGGCGCTACGCGGCTTGATAAGCGGCCCGCAGCGTGGGGATGCCCTGGGCGTTGAAATCCCGCTCAAAATCGGTGGTGATTTCGGCCAGCGCCGCCGGCGTTTCCACCTTCCTAAATTCCCCGGCCGCGCCAAACACCTCGTTCATCTGGGCAAAGTAATCCGCATCGTCCGTGCGCAGGAAGACGGTGCCTCCGGGCGTGAGCACGGCGCGGGCAAGGGCGGGGAATTGCCCGTTGATGAGCCGGTGCCAGCGATGCTTCTTTTTCGGCCAGGGATCGGGAAAATAAATATGGAGCGCGCCGGCGGAATGCGGCGGGAGCAGGTACTCCAGGAAGTAAGCCGACTCGATGCGGACGCCCCGCACGTTGGCCAGGCCGGCGCGACGGCCCTTGCGATCCAGCTTTTGGAGGCGCCCCAAGAGGCGCTCGACGCCGATGAAATTCCGGCCGGGCTGGCGGCTGGCGTATTCGATGAGAAAGGAGGCGTCACCGCAGCCGAGTTCAACTTCCAATGGTTGCGGCTGGCGGAACAACGCCGCCAGATCCAGCGGTTCCAGGATGGTGGGGAGCTCGTAAATCAGGTTTTCCACGGCCGGCGGACAGTTTTGATGCTTGGCAATAACAGGGAGTTGGGCGCGAAGGCCAACGGCCAAAGCGTAGGCAGCCGGCCGGCCGGCAGCAAGGCGAATCGTCGGCGGGTTGATGCACCTCGTTCGCGGCACAGGCCGGGGGATTTTACGGACAGCCGGCCGGTGTGGGACAAAACCGCGGGGCGGCTGGCGGCGCCGCACAACGGGGCGGCCAGCCACCGGGCCAGCGGTCACGCAGGGGCGCGGCTTGGGCTGGGAGAAGTGGGCGGGACTGGCGCCGGCCGGCCGGCTGCGGAGGTTTCCCGGCCTTGGGTCCGGTCGCGGATGAGTTTGAGAATGGTCAGGGATTCGCGTTCGCGTTCCTCAAGCGTGCCGCCGATGTAGCCGCTGGTCTCGCGATAAATGGGAATGAAGATTTTGGAAAGCGCATTGCAGCGGCGCTGGGTTTTGCGAAGTTCCCGCGCGAGCCGCATCATGGCGTTTTGCAGTTCGGCCAATTCGGCCAGGCGGGGCAGCAATTCCACAAACTTCAGCATGGCGGCATCGGTGCTGGCGGCGGTGCCGCCGACGCCGAAGGGCGCGCCGGACGGCGGCGGGCGCACGGTGATTTTGGGAATGCGCATGCCCATCAGGTGCTGCCCGGCCAGGCTCAATTCGCAGTCTCCCTTGACGCCCAACGCCACGCGGTCGAGCGCATCCGAGCCGTTGTCCAGCGTGGCGGAGCGCAGCGCGGCATAGGCGCGGGCCAGCAAATCGGCCACGCCGCGTTCGACTTCCTGGGCGCGGGCCAGGCGGCTCATGAGTTCAAAGATGAGGATCTGGCGTTTTTGTTCGAGCAGATCGTAGCCTTCCTCCGCGAACGCGAGCTGGCGTTTGAGCAGCAGCAAGTTCGACTTGGTGGGGGCGATGTTGAGTTTAGGCATGGGCGGGCTGGCCCGGGGCCGGCTGGAGCGCGGGTTGGGCGGCGGCCGGCTGGCGGTAATGTTGCTGCAAGAGCGTATCGCTGACGCGATGCAACTCGTCGCGCGGCAGCAGCGAGAGGACGTCCCAGCCGAGGTCCAGCGTGGTGGTGATGGTGCGATTTTCGTATTCGCCCTGGCTGAGGAAGCGTTGTTCGAAGGCGTCACCGAATTTCAGATAGGTTTTATCCAGGGTGCTGAGTTCCTCCTCGCCGATGACGTCGGCGAGGCCGCGGACGCGTTTGACGTAGGCGTAGGCGGCGAACAACTGGCTGGCGAGGGCGGCGTGATCGTCGCGCGTGTAACCCTTGCCCACGCCGTCCTTCATGAGGCGCGAAAGGCTGGGGAGGCCGGCGATGGGCGGGTAAATGCCGCGCTGGAACAAATCGCGGTCGAGGACGATCTGGCCCTCGGTGATGTAGCCGGTGAGGTCGGGAACGGGGTGGCTGATGTCATCGGCGGGCATCGTGAGGATGGGGATTTGGGTGATGGAGCCGGAGGAGCCTTCGATGCGGCCGGCGCGCTCGTAGAGGCTGGCGAGGTCCGAATAGAGGTAGCCGGGGTAACCTTTGCGGCCGGGGATCTCGCCCCGGGCGGTGCCGACTTCGCGGAGGCTTTCGCAATAATTCGTCATGTCCGTCAACAGCACCAGCACATGCTGGCCGCAGTCGAAGGCGAGATGTTCGGCCAGGGTCAGCGCGACGCGGGGCGTGAGGAGGCGCTCGACGCTGGGCGCGTCGGCGAGGGAAAAGAACATGACGGCGCGGGCCAGGGCGCCGGAATCCTGGAAATTGCGGATGAAGAATTCCGCGACGTCGTGTTTAATGCCCATGGCGGCGAAGACGATGGAAAAGCCCGAGGTTTCGTCGAGCAGGCGGGCCTGGCGGATGATTTGGGCGGAGACGCGGTCATGCGGGAGGCCGTTGCCGGAAAAGATGGGGAGTTTCTGGCCGCGGACGAGGGCGTTCATGCCGTCAATGGCGGAGAGGCCGGTCTGGATGAATTCGCGGGGATAGCGGCGGGCAAACGGATTAATGGGCAGGCCGTTGACATCGCGGCGGTCGGTGGAAAGGGGCGGGGCGCCGCCATCGGCCGGCCGGCCCAGTCCGTCAAAGACGCGGCCGAGCATCCGCCGGGAAACGGGGAGCTGGAAATTTTCGCCGAGAAACCGGGCACGCAGGGATTGGTTCGACAGGCCGGTGGTGCCTTCCAGGACCTGCACGACGGCCTGGGTTTCCGAAATATCGAGCACGCGCCCGATGCGCGGCCGGCCGGAGTCGAGAATTTCGACCATTTCGTCGTAGCCCACGTCGCGGACGCGCTCCACGACGACGAGCGGACCCTCGATGCGGGCGGCGCCGGCATATTGCAGGCCGTGGTCTTGCACGGTGAAGGTGAAGTGGTTGATCATGGGATGGGGGCCGGGGTGGTTTCGCCAGACGTCACTTTTTGCGGAAATTCCCGGGCCAGGGCGTCGAGTTCCTCGCCCAGCCGTTTGTCCAGGTCCGCCAGTTTATCTATTTCGTCATTGCCGAAGGCGGATTTGGCGCGCAGGAGTTGCGGGACGGTGGGCAAGCCGCGGATTCGGGCCAGGGGCGCGCCGGCCTGGATCAGCTCGCGGCCCCGGCCGTAGAGCATCAAGATGGTCCGCAATAAGGCGACCTGCCGCCCGGGCGTGCAGAACATGTCCTTTTCATCGAAGGCGCTCTGGGTGAGAAAACCGTCCTTGAAGATTTCGGCGATGAACAGGATCAGGCGCTGGGAATCCGGGAGCACATCGGGGCCGACGAGCTTGACGATTTGCTGCAGGCGGTCCTCGCGCTGGAGCAGGGTGAGGGCCTCGGTGCGAAGCTGGCCCCAGTCGGCGGCCTGTTTTTCCCACCAAGCGCCGACGTCCTCCACATATTCGGAGTAGGAATGGAGCCAATGGATGGAAGGATAATGGCGGGCGTTGGCGAGCTCGGTATCCAAGGCCCAGAAGCAGCGGATGAAGCGGCGCGTGTGCTGGGTGACAGGTTCGGAGAAATCGCCGCCGGGGGGGCTGACGGCGCCGACGATGCTGACGGAACCGCGCTCGCCGGCGAGGGTGGTGACGGCGCCGCCGCGCTCATAGAATTGAGCCAGGCGGGTGGGCAAGGTGGCGGGGAAGCCTTCCTCGGCGGGCATTTCCTCGAGGCGCGCGGCGAGTTCGCGCAGGGCCTCGGCCCAGCGGCTGGTGGAATCGGCGAAGACGGCCACGCTTTTGCCCATGTCGCGGTAATATTCGGCGAGGGTGATGCCGGTATAGATGGACACCTCGCGCGCGGCGACGGGCATGTTGGAGGTGTTGGCGATGAGGATGGTGCGCTCCATCAGGGGCCGGCCGGAGCGGGGGTCCTTGAGCTCGGGGAACTCGCGGAGCACCTCGGTCATTTCATTGCCGCGCTCGCCGCAGCCGATGAAGACGATGATTTCGGCGTCCGACCATTTGGCGAGCTGGTGCTGGGTGATGGTTTTGCCGGTGCCGAAGCCGCCGGGGATGGCGGCGGCGCCGCCCTTGCCGAGGGGGAAGAAGGTGTCAATGATGCGCTGGCCGGTGATGAGGGGTTCGCTGATGCGCAGGCGTTCGCGGATGGGGCGGGGCACGCGGACGGGCCATTGCTGCAACAGGGAGATTTCGCGCGGGCCGGAGGGAGTTTCGACGACTGCGAGCGTATCGCGGAGGGCAAATTCACCGGGAGCGACGATGAAGCGGAGGGTGCCGCTGACGTCCGGCGGCGCCAAGACGCGATGGCGGACGAGCCCGGTTTCGGGCACTTCGCCGAAACATTGGCCGGCAGCGATCGGGGCGCCGGCGGCCAGCAGAGGCGTGAACCGCCATTTTTTCGCGCCGTCGAGCGGCTCCACTTTTTCGCCCCGCCGGATCCAGGCGCCGCTGTGAACTTGAATTCCGGGCAACGGCCGCTGGATGCCGTCGTAGATATTGCCGATCAATCCCGGACCGAGCCAGACGGAAAGGGGCGCGCCGGTGCACTGGACCGGCGCGCCGGGTTTCAACATGGTGGTGTCTTCATAGACCTGGATGGTGGCGCGGTCGCCGATCAGCCGCACGACTTCGCCGACGAGGCCGAGTTCGCCGACGCGCACGACCTCGTACATATGCGCGCCGGCCATGCCACCGGCGGTGACGGTGGGGCCGCTGATGCGCGTGACGGAGGAGCCGGCGGTGGTCACGGGGCGCCTCCGGTTGAGCTGTCTTCCTCCACCAGCGAGGCTTGCCGGGCGATTTGCCGCCGGAGGGCCGGCCAGAAACGTTCCAGGCGCGCCAGGAGGCGGTTGTCCCAGAATTCGTATCCGGCGGCATCACGAACCGTCACACCGCCGGCGGTGACGGCGCCGTCCGCGGAAAGGGTGAGATTCAGAGGTGCGCGGCCGACGCGTTGGGTGATTTCTTCCGCGAGGCCCTGGCCGCAGGCGGCGTGGTCGGCGGCCGAGATATCCAGCGCGAAGCTGTTTCCGGGCATACGGGAGATGGCGTCGGCGGCGAGGGCGACGAGGGTTTCGCGGTCGGCGGCGTGATCTGCCAGCAGACGCCGGCGGATCTCGGCGTGGATGGATTCGAGGATCGCCTCCACGCGGCTGGCCTGCAACCGGCCGGTTTCGACTGCGACGGTCGCCAAGATGAGGTCCTTGCGGCGAGCGGCTTCGGCCCGGGCCTGGTCACGTCGTTCGCGACGGATGGCTTCGGCTTCGGTGCGGGCGGTGTCCCGGATGGCTTGGGCTTCGGTGTTGGCGCGATCGAGGATTTCAGCGCGCTGGCGCCGGGCTTGGGCGAGGATTTCGGCGCACAGGGCGTCCGGGGAAGGTTGATTGATGCTGGCCATTCAAGTTCCTTTCTCCGAGTCCAAGTGAAGACCGACGGCTTCCTGTACGAGCTGGCGCAGGCTTTTGCGTCCGGGCGCTACGCCAGCCGGGCCGGCGATTTCGACGATGAGCGGGCGGTCGCAGTCGAAACGGATGCGCTCCGCGAGCGGGCGGATGCCGTCGGCAACGGTTTGGGTGAGAATGAGGATGGCGCAATCCAGCCGGGCGGCGGCGGCTTGGACGGCTTCGGCGGCTTCGGCGGCGGAATTGACCACCGTGCCGGGCACGCCGGCGAGGCGGAATCCGCGGACGGTGTCTTCATCCGCGATGCAGTGAAATTTCATACTAGATTCGGAGCAGGAGCCAGATGGCGAAAGCGAAACCGAGGACGGCCAGTCCCTCGCCGAGCGCGACGAAGAGCATGGCGCGGGGGAGGAGTTCGGGTTTTTCGGCAATGGCGCCGATGGCCGCCGAGCCGATGCGGCCGACGGCATAACCGGCGCCGAGGATGCTGGCGCCGACGGAAATCGCCGCGGCGATGCTCAAACCGATGATTTTATAGGCGGCGGCGGGGTCGGCAGCCACGCCGGCCGGGGCGGTATCTGCGGCCAACGCCAGCGGTCCCAGGAGGATGATCGCCGCCATCACCGTTTCGGCCAGCCAGCGGGTGCGAGCCCGCCGGGGGGCATGGGCGCGGCGCGGCGCGGACGTTTTGTTGGGTCGGATGCTCATTTTCATAGGTTGAATTCGGGGTTCATAGCGGGTCAAATCGAGGGAGCGGCTCATCCGGTGGCGGGTTCGGCGGGGCTGTCCAGACAGAACGGTTGAAACGGCTGGCCATTGCCGGAATAGAATTTGCTGAAGAACTCATAATATTCGAGGCGCAAGGCCTGCACGGCGGCGATGATGCCTTCGAGGATGATGGCCACCAAGTTGCCCAAGATGATTACGAGCGCGCCCAGGAGGCCGCCGGCGGCGGGAACGTGCCGCACTTGTTCGGCCATGATGAACGCCGCCAGCAACAACGCCGAATGGCTCATGGCATAAGCCGCCAAGCGCACAAAGCTGACGGTGTTGGACAGATAGCTCATCAAGCCTTCAAAGACTTCGACAAGGGATTCCAGGAAAGAGCCGGCCAGGCTGCCCGCGGGGTCGGCCGTCCGGGTCTGGTGAGCCGGGGCCGGCGGGGGTGCGGACCGCCGCCGGCGGAGGAATTCGAGCGGTTCCTTGAGGGTCCAGCCGAGCAGGGGAATGACAATGAAAATGAGGACCGCCAGGGCGCCCAGACCGCGGGCGCGGATGGCCGCATATTTCAACAGCAGGGCGAGCGCGCCCCAATAGAAGAGGATGCCGGCGAGGCCGAACTTATCCAGGCAGCCGCGCAGGAACTGGCCGCGCCGGAAGTGGTTGATGACGTTCAGCACCAGTCCCAGGCTCATCAACACAAAGCCGATGGCGATGGCCGTGGACATGAAGCCGAGGGGATTGCCCTCCAACGGGTCGTGCCAGAGCGCGTATTGCTTGAGGCCGGGCAGGCCAAAGTAACTTCCGTAGAGGGCGCCGAAGACCATGCTGGACAGGCCGCAGAACAGGAGAAGGAGGGCGATATCGCGCAGTTGCGGGCGGCGGCTGCGCCACCAGATGGCGAGACCGCCGCAGGCGAAGGTGAGGCCGTGGCCGACATCGCCGAACATCATGCCGAACATCAGCAGATAGCTGACGGCGACGAACAGGGTGGGTTCCAGCTCGCGGTAGCGGGGCAGGCCGTAGGCTGAGACGAGCAGGGCAAAGGGGCGGAGCCAGCGGGGCGGCCGCAGCAGGACGGGGATTTCCTCGGCGGGGAGCGCTTCGGCGGGCGTGGCGCCAAAGATGATGCAGCCGCGGGTGAGTTCGTGGAGGCGCTGCTCCAAGGCGGGAACGTCGGCACTGGGGAGCCAGCCGGTGAGGAGCAGGGAGCTTTCCGTGCGCGGAAAATTTTGTTCGGCTGCCAACAGGCGGCGTTCCAAGTCCAAAGCGGTTTCCATTTGGGTCCAGGCGGGGGCGAAAGTGTCGGCCAGGATCTTCAAGCTGGCGTTGAGCGCGTTGAGCTCGGCGGCGGCCAGTTGCTGTTCGCGCCGGTTTTGGGCGGCCAACGCGGCGGTGGTGGCGCCGGCCACGACGGGCAATGTTTCCGGCGTGAAACCGGCGGCTTGCAATGCCCGATCCAGGGCGGGGCGGTTTTGCCGCGTGGTGAAGGCGAGCAGCACCTGTCGTCCCTGCCGTTCGGCGAGGGGAACGAGAAGGGTGTCTGCGGCCGCTTCCAATCCGGCAAAGTTCTGCGCGGGCAGCGAGCCGGTGACGAAATGGAGAAAAGCGGATTCAGCGGGGCGGTCCAAGGGCAGTTCCACGGCCTGGAAATTGGAGATCCGCCCGCTGAGGTCCGCCATTTCGGCGCAGCGTTCCTGGAGGCGTTGCCGCCGCTGGAGGAGTTCGCCGGTCTGGGCTTCAAACGATTGGAGCTGCCGCCCGGCTTGCTCCAGGGACATTTCACCGGGGGCTGCCGGCGGTTTGGCCGCCGGCGGGGCGAGGGAACGGCGGAGATTCTTGAGCCGCGCGGACAGGTGTTCCAGGCGGAGCAATTCGGCGTTCCGGTCGCGCGGCGACAACGGCGCGGTATCGGGGCCGGCGGGCGTGCGGGTGAGTTGCAGGACCCCGGCCCGGCCCACATGACGGAGGACGGCGCGCTCATCGCGTTCGAGGATCACGAGGCGCAGGCGCGTCATGGGCACCGGCTCAAACATGCGCCACCTCCCGTTCACTTCGCGGCAAGAGGCGCTCCCGGGCCCCGGCCGCATCCACGCCCAGCCGAAGGCATTCCGACAAGGTGATGAGGTTGGCGATTTCCATCCGGCGCACGGCGAAATACCCGGCGACGGCGCCGACGCCGTTATGGCTGCGGCGGAAGGCGCTGTTGGCCAGGCGGAGGTAGCGTTGCCAGGCGGCCGCTTCGAGGTCGGAGACATCCCAGGCCGCGGATGGGCCACCGGGCCGCAGGGTGGGCGGCAAGGGGTCCCAAACCACGCCATCGCCGGCGTTGACGGCGGCCGAAAGATCCGGGGCGGCCATCAGGCGGTCGAACCAGGCGCCGAGTTCGCCGCCGCCGAAGACGCGGAGTGGCAACAGGCTTTCCGCCGGCAGGCCGAAATGAAATCGCCCGCGCACGACGAGCATGAATTCAAACAGATTGATTTCCTGGGCGACGAGCGGCTTGATGATTTCCAGTTCGCCGCCGGGGAGGCGGTTATGGCGGGTGAGCAATTCATGGAAATAGCCGGCATCCAGGGCGGCTTCGAGCAGAAACGGCTGCGGTTCCCGCGGATGGGCCAGGAGGGCTTGGAGCCGGTTACGGGGACTGCCGGCGGGGAGGAGCGCCGCAAAGTCCGCGGGCGACTTTGCCGAGAGCAACGCCGGGGCGTCCAGCCGCAGGCCGGGCGGCAGCGACAGCAAGAGGGGTTCGGTGGCCTCCAGCCGGATTTGATTCAAGAAGGCGCGGAGCAAAACCTTGGCGTTTTCGACCTGGAACCGCACCAGGAGCCAGGCGATGAAGTCCTGCTCCTCGGCTTCCAGATGTTTCAGGCACGAGGAAATTTCGGAAATCAAGGTTTGCACCAGGCGGCGCTGGAAAACCGTGGCGGCGGAGATTTCAGTGCCCGGAAACAGCGCCCGGGCCAGTTCGGAGACACTGCGAAGCCGGCACAGCTCATCGAGACGTTCCGCTTCCGCCATCCGCGAGCGCCGGGCGTGGAGGCGGGTGGTCAGGTAATCCAGATCGCTGGAGGAGGTTCGCATCATAGGTCAGCGAGGGCAGCGTCAGGGCGGTCGTCCCGGTGGCGGCGGGTTGGGCCGGCCGCACACGGAGTGCAACGCGGCTTCCACCGCCGCCTGGGCCACCGCCTCATCCAGGCGAAGGCTGGCTTCAATTTCGGCGGCGGCGCACACGAGGCGGTCTTTCTTTTCCGCCGCCGCCGCGGCTTCGGCCGCCGCCAGAAAAACCTCCGCTTCCCGCCGGGCTTCCCGGCGGGCCTCCTCCACCAGGCGGCGGGCCTCCAGGCGCGCCTGGGTGAGGAGGTTGTCGGCTTCGCTGCGCGCCGTTTCCACCAGTTGCCGGGCTTCGGTTTCCGTGGCCATGACTTTCTGAATGACTTCTTGCATGGTGATTTCCTCGGCCGGGCTTTATGACGGGGCATTGGTTGCGGGCGCCAGATTGAACCGGTGGACCACCGCGTCGCCAATCAGTTTCGCGGCCTGGGCGTAGGACACGCGGTCGGTATTGACCACGAGGTGATAGAGCCCGGGATCATCAATGTCGGCGCCGAAGTACTCCTTGAGGTACTGTTTTTTGGCGGAGTCCTGGGATTTGAGGAAATCGAGGGCGGACTCGCGATCGAAGTCATAGACTTCCTCGAGCCGTTCGATGCGGCGTTCCAGCGACCCGACCAGGCGGACATGGAAGACGTTTGGCAAACTGGCGGTGATGACATTGGCGCCCCGGCCCACGAGGATCACCTGGCCGCCGGCGGCGAGGTGCCAGATGGTTTCCACGGTATGTTCGACGATTTCGGAAGTGGAGGGGTGGTGGGTGCGGAGCTTTCGGAGCAAGTTACCGAGCAGGGAATTGCTGCGTTCGGGGAGGAATTCGGCGAGATTCGCGGGGAGCCAGTGATCCTCCAATACCTTCTTGATTAAGTTCTGGTCAAAAATTGTCCAGTGGCGGCCGTAGGGGGCATGCGGTTTGAGGTAATCGGCCAGGTTGGAAGCCACCGTGCGGCCGCCGGACCCGCACATCCTCGAAATCGTAATAGTCGGCCGGGATTCGGGCGGGCCGGTGCCCTGGGGGCCCGATTTCGCGTTTATGTGGTCGAGACATTCCTGAAGGTTAATATTCTTCCACATAAACCTAATCATAGTCAGTTATGGGTGTTTGAATAGATGAAATGTTTTGCCGTCGGCGGGGCAAAATATGTCCATCGGCAGGGCGGATTTCCGCTGGGGACTGGAGGCTGAATCAGGACCAGATTCCGAGGGCGGTGAGCTCGGCGGCGGCGGTCTTGGTCCAATCCTGGCGATTGGCCTTGGGGCTGGCCGGGCTGGGGTGGAGGATTTGGCCCACGCGGACGCGGGTGCCGGCGGCGGCGAGTTCGGCTTGTTTCCGGGCAAAGGCGCCGATGCCAACGAGCCATTCCGGCTGGAGGATTTCCAACACGCGGCGAAGATGTGCATCACAGACGGCGCTGAGGCGGGCGCGCTCGGCGCGGGCGAGCTTATCGGGCGTGAGATTGCTGCCGGTGGCCGAGAGAAAGGCCAGCGGGCAATAATTCGCCACGAAATGGCTTTCAAAAAAACGCTCCGGGGTGCCGAAGCGGTCGGAAAAAAGTTTCCACAGCCGGCGGCCGCTGACTTCCGAGCGCGGACAGGCAAAACCCTGGATGGGGCGTTTGGGATGAACGGCCAGGGGCGGTTCAATGATGGCGGAGATTCCGAGCCAGTCGCGGACGGCGGCGATTTCGCCGAAGGGGACGCCGGTTTGCACCATGCCGAAGGGGCCGGGATTCATGCCCAGGAAAACGACGCGCTTGGGGCCCCGGCCGAAGCGCCGGAGGTATTCTTCGTGCGCGTTCCAAGCGTAGGCGAGCGGGTTGTAAACGTGCGCCACCGGCGCGGCGAAGCGCAGGCGGGCGGCTTGGGCGGACAGTTCCCGGGCCGCGGCGATCAGTTCCCGGGCCATCGGGGTCAAGCGGCCGCCCCCACCAGGGCCGGCACCGCTTCATTCGCCTGGTGGAACTTCACGCTGACGATTTTGCTCACGCCGTGTTCCTGCATGGTGACGCCATAGAGGACATCCGCCATGCCGATGCTGCGCTTGTTGTGGGTGATGACGATGAACTGCGAATGCGCGAGGAAGCGCTGCAAAATCTTGACGAACCGGATGACGTTCGCCTCGTCCAGCGGCGCGTCCAACTCGTCCAGGACGCAGAACGGACTGGGCTTGACCTGGTAGATCGAGAACAGCAGCGAGACGGCCGTCATGGTCTGTTCGCCGCCGGAGAGCAGGGAGATGCTCTGCAACTGCTTGCCCGGCGGGCGGGCCACGATATCAATGCCGCTTTCAAGCACGTCGTTTTCGTCGGACAAGATGAGGTCGGCCTTGCCGCCGCCGAAGACCTCGGTGAACATCAGCCGGAAGTTGTCGCGAATCTTCTCGAAGGTCTCCTTGAACATCTGCTGGGTCTGGGTATTGATGCGGCTGATGATCTCCAGGAGCTCGGTCTTGGCGTTGACCAAATCGTCGTATTGCTGCGTGAGGAACTGGTGGCGCTGCTCGGTCTCCTCGTATTCCTCGATGGCGACCAGATTCACGGGGCCCATTTCGTCGAGCTTGGTTTGCAACATTTCGACCTGCTGGCCCACGGCCGCCCAGTCGGTGCCGGCGCCGCTGGCGGCCATCTCCTCGGGCGTCAAGGTTTCGACGCGGGGCTGGCCCTCTTCGGCGTGGGTGATGGTGATGCACTCGCTGCGGATGTCTTCGAGCACGAGGTGATATTTCTGCTGGATTTTTTCGCGCAGGTTTTGGACGGACATGTTTTTCTGCGCGAGCTCGACCTCCAGCGCGCCGCGCAGGGCCTGCGATTCGGTCAATTTGGCGCGCTGGGTGCGCAACGCCTCATCCCGGCCGGCGATCTCGGTTTCCTGCCCGTTCTTGAGGCTGATGGTTTCGGCCGTTTGGACGCTGACCTGCTCGCGCTCGTGTTGGAGGCGGTCTATTTTGACCTGCGCCTCCTGGATTTCGGATTGGGCCTGCTGCTGGCGGGTGACAAACGAGGAGCACTCATTGCGGCGCGCCTCGACCAACTGGCCGAGCTCGCGGATGCGCTGGTCCAGCGCGCCGTTTTGCTGGCGGAAGGACGAGGCGAGCTGCTCTTCGGAGGCGAGGGCGACCTTGCTTTCAGTGAGGGCCGCATTGGCGGCGTCGCGCTGCTGGCGGAGATTTTCGAGCTCCGCGTTCAGCGCCACGACCTGGTCCTGGGCCGCATGCTCGCGCGTTTCCAGCTCGTGCAGGCGGGCGGCCAGCGCGTCGCGCTTCTGCGCGCCTTCGTGTTCCTGGGCGGCCAGGCTGTCCACCTCGAACACGACCGTCTCGATTTTCTGGCCCAGCAGGCGGGAGGAATTCTGGAGCGCCTTGAATTCGCCTTCGCGCGTGGCGATGGCCACTTCCTGCTGGCGCAATTCCGTCTGGGCTTCCTGGAGGCTGGCCTGCAATTCGGTCTGTTCGCTCAGCAGCGCGCCGCGCTTGCGGCTGGCGTCCTCGATGAGCTGCTGGAGCCGCGCCAGTTCGGCCTGGAGTTCGGTGATCTGGTTTTTGCGGCCCAAAATGGATGAGGGCGCCTGGCCGTTGGCCTTGCCGCTGAGGTAACCGCCGGTGTAAATCCCATGCCGGTTAAGGAGATCGCCGCCGAGCGTCACGAAGTCGCATCCGGCGTGGCCGTTTTGAATCTGGGCCGTGGCCGTGCCGAGGTCGAAGGCAATGAAAGTGCGGCCGAGGAGCGATTTCAACAACGGTTCGACGGTGGGCTCGGCCTGGATGATGCTCATGGCATGCACGATCTGGCCCGGGTGCAGATCATTGGCCGGACCGGAAGCGGGCGCCATGTCGCCCTCGAACGCGAGCTGCTTTTCGTCCTTGTACTGCCGGATGGAGAGCGCCGCCACGCTGGCGCGGCCGGACTTGTTGGTGTTCAGGTCCGCCAGGATTTCCTGGGCGGAGGACGGCTGGTCGGTGAGGACGAGCTGGAGATTGTGGCCCAGGGCGTTTTCGACGGCGGTGACGAAGCGGTCCGGCACGCGGATATGGTCGGCGAGGGAGCCGATGACCGAGCGCGACTGCCGGAGGGCGGCCACGGCGCCGGCATCAAAGCCCTCATGGGAACCTTCGAGCTGTTGGAGCACCGTGAGGCGCGAGCGTTTCTCGGCCTGCTGATGCAGGTAGCCGTCCTGTTCCCGGGAAGATTCCTGCAACTCGCCCTGCAAGCTGCGGAGGCGGTTCTGGCGCTCCTCGACCGAGCCCCGCGTGGTGGCCACATGCAGTTTTTCGGCCTCGACGCTGGCGGTGAATTCCTGGAGCCGGGTTTCCAGCCGCACGCGTTCCTCCTCCAACTGGACTTTTTCGGCGGAAAGTTTCTCCAGGCGGATCATATTGCCCTGCTTGGCGAGGTCGAGAGCCGTGAGTTCGTTGCGGACGCGGGACAGATCCTGGGCGGCGGCAAAGGCGGCGGCCTGGGCTTCGCGCAGGGCTTCCTGGCGCTGGTGCAGGGCGGTTTCCACTTCGCGCAGGGCATTCTGGCGCAGTTGCAGGGTCTCGCGATGCTGGGCGAGCGCGGCTTCCGCGGCGGAAAGCTTCTCCGTGACGACGATCAATTCTTCCTGAGCCGCGTGATGCCGCTCCTCGGCCTGGGCGATGTCCGCCAGCGCCTTGGCATTTTGGGCCTCGATTTCGCGGAGGCGTTCCTGGTTGAACTGGATGCTGCTTTCGTTGTGTTCGATTTCGCTCTTCAGCTCCAGGCCGTGATGCTGTTGCGCCGCGACTTCGTGTTCCAGTTCCGACAGCCGCTCGCGCAGCTTGGCGATTTCAGTTTCAAAACGGAGGACGTCATTGCTGCCGCGCTCGATTTCCTGGCGGAGGTTCTCCGCGGCCGTCTGGCGCTGGTTGATCTCGCCCTGCAAGATGTCGAACTGGTGCCGGGCGAGCTGGGTGTCGAGATGCTGCAACTCCTGCTGGATTTGCTTGTAGCGCCGCGCCTTGCCGGCCTGCCGCTGGAGCGACCCGATCTGGCGCTTGACTTCCTTGATGGTGTCGGCGATGCGCAGGAGGTTTTGCTCGGTGTATTCGAGTTTGCGGAGCGATTCCTTCTTCTGCGACTTGAACTTGGTGATGCCGGCCGCTTCTTCGAAGATCATGCGGCGGTCTTCGGGCTTGCTGGAGAGGATCTGGGTGATCTGGCCCTGGGCGAGAATGCTGTAGCTGGTGCGGCCGACGCCGGTGCCCATGAACAACTGCTGGATGTCCTTGAGGCGGCAGGGCGTGCGGTTCAGAAAATATTCGCTGCCGCCATCGCGGAAGATGCGGCGCGTGAGCGTGACCTCGTCATAGGTGACTTCGACCCCGGCGGCGCGGAGGTTTTCCTCGCCCACACCGCCGAGGGTGAGGGAGACCTCGCCCATGCCCATGGGTTTGCGGTGTTCGGTGCCATTAAAGATCACATCGGCCATTTCGCCGCCGCGGAGGGCTTTGGCGGACTGTTCGCCGAGGACCCAGCGGATGGCGTCCGAGACATTGGATTTGCCGCAGCCATTCGGGCCCACGATCGCGGTCACGCCGGGCTGGAAGGCCAGCGACGTCTTGTCCGCGAAGGACTTGAAGCCAAAAACCGTTAGATTCTTGAGATACATAGGCTCGTAAAACTCGTTCCGTTTGCTACCCACAAGCACACCAAAGCTCGTGGCAGGTGTAAAGCGGAAAACACAATATGTTGTACACAACCCCTCTTGTGGCGCAACTAATGGTGAGGAACCGAGGTCAGTTTTGCGCCAAAATCAAGACTATTACCGTTAAACCAGTCTATCTTTTACCCCGTAATCCGTGTGTCGTCAAATGAAATATGGCAAATTTTTCCCGGTGGTGGATAAGGCCCATTTCTGGTGCTGGCCGGCCGGGAAAAAGGAGCAGGAAAAAGGCGGTCTTGGGGGGGAACAAAAATTCTGAGGGCCAGCAAAAGACCCCGTACAAACGAAGCAAGTCATGACACGAATTTGCGAATGAACACAAATTTCAAAGAAGAGGGATTGTTCGGCTGAACGCCGGAGGCGTTTCCTGAAAATAGATGGCATGGGTCGCACGCCAGTCACTCGCGCAGCCAACCCGCAAATAAAGGGCTGAAAGCCCGGAATATTATAGCCTGGGGTGAAGCCCCAGGAACCCGTCAACAAAAAAGCCTTCCAGGCCTGTAGGGCCGGAACCGTTGCGTGCATCCGCAAACCGATCAAAACCACCATTCAGCCCCTCGTCCTCGGCTGCGAGTGCTGGCACCGTCCCGGTGCCAGGAAACGCCCCGCCCAAGGAACTGGCGGCGAGACGCCGCCAAAACTCGCAGGCGAGGACGCCCGCGCTACATGCTTTTGCCATGCCATCAATCCCGCCCACTGCGCGCGCCGCGCCCCTCCGGCCCGCCCCGAGGGCTGGCAATCATCCTGTCAGTGTTGAATAAAATCAGACCGATGGCTGCGGTGGAGCGATTGGAGGCGTAATCGGCAATGGTGCCGGAACCGGGGCTTGTGGCGGAACCGTGACCTTTTGAAGAAGCGTAGTGTTTTGTTCCGCAAGCTCCCTGTCAGCCTTGATCTTGTGTTCCTTACTGGCGGCCTTCGCAATCAACTTCTTGGCTTCATCGGACTTTTCTCCATTCAAAACGTCCGCGATCAGGACTTCCTGCTGAAGGACGGTTCGAATCTGTTCCGCGTCAATCGCCACATCAGGCGAAATCTGCCTGAGCTCATGGCGTATGGCGCTAAGAACGGTATCGGACAGGATGGCCGCGGCAATTGAATACTTGCTAAGGGCCTCTTTTTGTTCGCAATAATCGCTCAACGCGGATTTAGGCCAGCTTTCCTTGGTCAACAGGAATAGCTTTTCCAAGTCCGCTTGCTCGTGGTGGTTCAGCGCTAAAAAATCTATTTCCAAAATCAGTTGGTGGTCAATCGGCTTTGTGAACAAAACTTTGTAAACCTTCCAAATGGCGCCAGTGGTTAGCAAAACCCAGTCTATTCCTTCGTTTGTGGCATACGCCACGGCCTGAATAACATGGTTATCTTTGAGTTGCTGGTTGATGGATTTCGCCTCGATCAAGGTCTGGACTTTTTTGTCAATGACCGTTGCCAAATCGCAGTAAGTTCCACGAATTTCCTTTTCAGATGTTATCTCCGTGAATTTGTCGTAGCCAAAAACTTCGGAGAGCATGTCGATAATGATGATGACTGTATCGGATTCATTGACGGCCCGTTGTTTGGCGTCAGCGAGGATTGGTTGAAACTTTTTGATTCCGGCCGTCAACCGGGATTGCACTTTCGAGGGAATCTTTGTCATAGGTAGGTTTTTAATTTTTTAGCACAGGAAAACAAGCAAAAATCATCCAGATTTCTGGTCGCGCTTCAAGCTGTCAATTTTCTCCTCTAATTTTTTCAGGCGCTCAATGATTTCCGACCTCTCAGCCGTGTCTTTCTTATTGTCGCCAATCAATGCGGTGGCGACCACGCCGCTGACGGCACCAAACATGCCGACCCCGGAAATCATCAGCGCCATGGCCAGGAGCCGGCCTTCATTGGTAACCGGATAGAGGTCTCCATAACCCACTGTAGTGATCGTGGCCACGCTCCACCAAATCGAGTCTTCCGCCGTTTTGATTTTGGCATTCGGAGCCGATTGTTCGCAGACAAGAATTCCGATGGATGAAAACATGATGAACAACACAAACGTGACGAAAATAGAAGCGATGCCGCCATGGATTTTGTTGCGAAAAAGAATGCTGGATACTCTTTGCGATGCGCGAATCGCCCGGAGCAGTCGGATAATGCGCAGTAGCCGGACCAGTCTTCCAACGCGAAAGATCGGCAAGTTTGGAATACTGGCGATCAGATCAATCCACCCCCACTTCAGGAATTGAAGTTTTGACTCCGCCTTGTGGAAACGAAGTCCAAAGTCAATAAGGAGCAGAAAGCAGACGCCGGTATCAATCCATTCCAATATCTTTGAAATGTCCGACGGCAATTTGAAGGCGGTGTCAACCAGCAGTGCCCCCAGCACGACGATGGTCAAAAGCAAGACTACAACTTGGAACACGCCGACTTCCTCGTGATGATCTGAGCTGTTGCCGTTCATTTCACAACGGCGATTGATTGAACGCAGATTTCCATTCTCTGATTATGACCGCTGCCACACTCCGTCTGCCGGAAAATTGGGCCGGCGTCAAGTATATCAAGTGCAATTTATTCGGGAATTCTCCCACTCGTGGAGTGAAAGCGATTCAGGCAAGGGCGAAAAAAAAAGGGTCAACCCAATACAAAGTGCATTTTGTGGTTGACGGGACTAAGGGTGGAATTAGCCAGGTACCCAGTAAGGGGGCACCCCATAGTTGGGACGCATTATCTGAGGATTCCCAGGTTATCCGCCAACGGTAGAGCTTGGCGTTCAGGCGCTTCCGCCGCCATCCTCCAGCCTCCATCCTCGGTTTCAACCCCGTCCACCCTCCGTCGTAATTCGCGAAAATTCGCGTAATTCGCGTCGAACCCTTGTCTTTTCACGATTGTAACTACCTGCTGCTTAGGCACGTCCATTCATCCTTCAGCCTTTATCCTTCAGCCTTGTCTTCAACTGTTAGCGGCTAACGAAAAAACGTAAGAAAATCGCATTTCGCGTTAGCCGCTAACTAACACCCCCCCGTGCACGTTGCTATACTCAGATAAAAAACTATGAACCCATCCACCCCCACCACCCCATCGGTCCCATCCGTCCCTTCCACCCGCGCCACCCCCGCCACCCCGGACCAACCAATCCAGGAAACCGCCGGCGGTTCCACCACCGACGCCATCGGCGGCTGGTTCGCCGCCGAATACTTCGCCGCCGCGCAAGCCGAAATCGCCACCGCTCCCGCCCCGCGCCGCTTGGAACTCCTCCGCGCCTTTGCTCTCGATTGGTCTCGCTTCTGCCGCGACAACCGCGCCGCCGCCAGGGTCCAAATCGCCCGCGACAAGCTCGCCCTCCACCGCCAAAAGTCCCAGGACCGCAAGCAAAAGCAACCCCGCCGCCCCCTATGAGCCAGCCCTCGAAAATCTCCCGGCTCCCCGAAGCCCTCCGCGACGAACTCAACCGCCGCCTGGCGGAAAACGAATCCTCCGCCACCCTCCTGTCGTGGCTCAATGCCCTGCCGGCAGTTCGCACCCGGGTGGCCGTCGAATTCGGCTCCCGCCCCATCAGCAAGCAAAACCTGTACAAATGGCGCGCCCACGGCTTCGCCGCCTGGCAACTCCGCCGCGAGATGCTCGCCCAATCGCGTCCCGCCGCCACGCCCGAACCCACCCCATTCGTCCCATCCGTCCCTTCCGTCCCTTCCGTCCCTTCCGTCCCTGAACCCGCCCCCGAATGGTCCGAACACCTCTCGCAGTTGCTGGCCATGCACTATTTCGACGCCATGTCCCGCTGGGATGGCTGTTCCAACGCCCTCTGCCGCCCCAAATTCCGCGCCCTCCGCGCCCTCTGCCGCGAAGTCCACCAACTCCGCCATGCCGACCAAGCCCGCGAGCGCCTCCAGTTGGAGTGTGACCGCCTCGCCCTTCAGGCCACCAACATTTCGCGCATTGAACCCATGAACCACTCGCAAATCCAACGCCGCGCCATCGCCAAGACGCGGAAACCGTTTCTCCCTCTCCTCGGGGGAGAGGGCCGGGGTGAGGGCGAGCTTCTTTATACAAACATTGCTTTGAGGTCCATGGGCAGGGCGAGCTTCCCTCAGACTGACATTGCCTTCAATGCCCCGAAAACCCTGCAAATTCGTTCCAAAAATCTGCGAAAACCCCAGCAAAACCCAGCATCGTCAACCCTCGTTAACCCTGAAATCCCATTGGGGCCATCGGCCGGCGGGCTTACCCGTCCAAGTTCCTTCCGCGCAAGTAGATATGCATCGAACAGACCCACCCACCCCAAAACCAGCCTTTCGGGTCACGCGAGCGGGTGGCGTGAAATAAATGTGGAGTGCGCGGACATGTCCGCGCTTTGGAACTGGCAGACATGTCTGCCAGTGGGAAAGCGGCGACATGTCGCCGCACTCCAAACGGCATTGACGGAGGGTGGGGCGGACGCCAAAATCGCGGCCAACATGAAAGTGGTTCCTTTGCCAGCAAAAACGGGGGCGGTTTCGGGCCGTCATTCGCCAGGAGCGATTCGCCTGGAGGTGCCCACGGTGGATGCCGTGATGGCGGAGGAGCGGGCGGCGGCGTTTGCCAAGCGGAGCATCAAGAGCGGCGCGAAGCTGGCGGGGTTGAAGATGGCCGTGAGCATGTGCGACCTGACGACGCTGGAGGGCAACGATACGCCGGGCAAGGTGGCCTATCTGTGCCGGAAGGCGCTGATGCCGGCGGACCCGAAATATGCGGTGCCGCCCTGCGCGGCGGTGTGCGTGTATCCGAGCATGGTGAAGCATGCGCGGAAGTTTCTGGGGGCCGCTTCGCCGGTGCGCGTGGCTTCCGTGGCGACGGGATTTCCGAGCGGGCAGTTTCCGCTGGCAACGCGGCTGGGGGAAGTGCGGCGGGCGGTGGCGGACGGGGCGGATGAAATTGACATGGTGATCAACCGGGGGGCGTTCCTGGCGGGCGAACACGCGAGGGTGTTCGATGAAATCGCCGCGATCAAGGAAGCGTGCGGCGCGCAGCATTTGAAGGTGATTTTGGAGACCGGCGAGCTGGTGACTTACGACAATGTGCGGCTGGCGAGCGAGCTGGCCATGCGCGCGGGGGCGGATTTCATCAAGACCAGCACGGGCAAGGTGGCGCCGGCGGCGACGATGCCGGTGACGCTGGTGATGCTGGAGGCGATTCGGGACTATTTCTTTGCCACGGGGGTCCGCATCGGGATGAAGCCGGCGGGGGGAATCCGCACGGCGAAGCAGGCGCTGGCGTACCTGGTGATGGTGAAGGAGACGCTGGGGGACGACTGGCTGACGCCGACGCTGTTTCGATTTGGCGCCAGCAGCATGGTGAATGACGTCCTGATGCAAATCGCCAAGACGGTGGACGGGAATTACCAGTGCGTGGATTATTTTTCGCGGTCGTGAGGCCTGAGGGAGATCAGACGGCTTCCTGGCCGCCGCCGTCGTGGCCTTCGCCGTCGAGGTCTATGAGGATGTCGCGGGGTTCGGCGCCGTTGCTGGGGCCGACGATGCCGCGGCCTTCGAGTTCATCCATGATGCGGGCGGCGCGGGTGTAGCCGAGGCGGAGGCGGCGCTGCAGGAGCGAGACGCTGGCCTTCTGTTCGCTGCGGATGACTTCGATGCATTGCTGGATGAGGTCTTCGTCCTCGTCAATGCCGCTTTCGATATCGCTGGCGTCCGGTTTGGAGAGCTGCTGATGGATTTCCATTTCGTAGCTGGGCTTGCCCTGTTTGGCGATGAATTCGACGATGTTGTTGATTTCCTGGTCGGTGACGAGGGCGCCCTGGGCGCGGATGAGTTTGGCGGAGCCGGGAGGAAGATAGAGCATGTCGCCCTTGCCGAGCAATTTATCGGCGCCCATGGCGTCGAGAATGGTGCGGGAATCCACGCGGCTGGCGACCTGGAAGGCGATGCGGGCGGGGATGTTGGCCTTGATGACGCCGGTGATGACGTCCACGGAGGGGCGCTGGGTGGCGACGATGCAATGGATGCCGGCGGCGCGGGCCATCTGGGTGATGCGGGCGATGGCCATTTCCACGTCGGCGGGGGCGACGAGCATGAGGTCGGCCAATTCGTCAATGATGACGACGATGTAGGAAAGTTTCTCGGGGATGACGATATCCTCCTCGCGCGGGACGATGATTTCCTCGTCCACTTCGACGGCGAAGCCTTCGGCGCCGGGCTCGACTTTTTCCTTTTTGGCGGCGAGGGGGAGTTCGAGGTCGCGCTGGGGGAGGGGTTTGTTTTTGGGGCGGTCGTTGAACGACTTGATGTTGCGGACGCCGACGCGGGCGAAGATTTTGTAGCGTTTTTCCATCTCGTTGACGACCCAGCGGAGGGCGAGGATGACTTTTTTGGGGTCGGTGACGACGGGGACGACGAGGTGGGGCAGGGCGTTGTATTGCTGCAACTCGACGACCTTGGGGTCAATCATGACGAAGCGGAGCTGGTCGGGGGAGAAGCGGAAGAGGAGGGAGGCGATGATGGAATTGATGCAGACGGACTTGCCGGAGCCGGTGCTGCCGGCGATGAGCAGGTGCGGCATTTCGGCGAGGTCGGCGATGATGGGATGGCCGTAAACGTCCTTGCCGAGGGCGATGGGGACCTTGGCCTTGGCGGTGCGCCATTCCTCGGACTCGAAGAGGTCGCGCATGATGACCTTGGTTTTGACGAGGTTGGGGACTTCGACGCCGACGGAGGATTTGCCGGGGATGGGCGCGAGGATGTGGATGCGTTCGGCCTTGAGGGCGGCGGCGATGTTGTTCGAGAGCGCGGAAATTTTTTCGAGCTTCACGCCGGGGGCGGGGTGCAGTTCGTAGCGGGTGATGGTGGGGCCCTTGGTGATGTCGCCGAGGGAGACCTCGATATCGAACTGGGCGAGGGTTTGCTGCATGAGGCGGGCGTTGGCCATGAGTTCCTCGCGGGACTCGGTGGGTTTGACGTTGAGGTCGGGATGCTGGAGGAAATCGAGGGTGGGCAACTGGTAATTGCCGATCATGGGCACGGAGGCGACGGTCATGGGCTTGTGGTGGCGCGGGGCGGGCTTGTGGCGGGGCGGGGCGCTGCCGTCGGCGATGGTGATGACGGGCTCGGGCTTGGGCTCGGCGGCCTTATCGGCCCCGGATTTTTCGGGAGCCGGCGCGGACACGGCGGTCTCAGCGGGCTGAGCCGCAGCGGGGGAGGCATCGGACTTGCGGCCGATGATTTCCTCGGTGGTGGCGGCGTGAGCTTCAGTGGCGGGAATGGCTTCGGCCTCGGGGGCGGGCTGCTTGGGCGGGTCGGGGTAGGTGGTTTTGCGGACGCGCGGGCCCTTGGCTTGCGGGACGCTCAGGTCGCGCACCGTGGGTTCGGGGACGGGCTGCATATCGGCGCCCAGGCCGCTGGCGGTCTTTTCGGTTTTGAGGGCGTCGCCGACTTCGTCTTCGAGCTTGCGTTTTTCCTTATCGAGCTCGCGGGCGCGTTTTTCGAGGGCGAGTTCCTCCGGGGACTTGAAAGCATCTTCGGGGTTGGATTCCTCGCGGGTCCAGAGGGCGCGGATCCAATTGCCGAGATGGAAATTGGTGAGGAAGAGGAGGCTGATGAGGCCGAGGGCGGCGTAGATGATGGCGGCGCCGAGATTGCCGAGCAGGCAGAAGCCGAATTCCCAGTTGTGGGTCTGGCCGTAGGTGAGGTAGCCCAGGAAGCCGCCGGCGCTGAGGATGTCCTTGGCGAGGTGGAACCGGCCGTGCTGGCCGCCGTCGTCGGCGATGAAAAGGAGGCCGGAGACGGAGACGAGGAGGACGAGGGTCCAGAACAGCGAGCGGAGGAGGTGTTCGCGGAGGTAGCCGGGGAACTTGGAGAAGTAGCTGATGCCGAAGAAGCCGGCGAGCCAGGGGAGGAGGTAGGCGGCGCCGCCGAGGAGGTAAAAGCCGCCGTAGGCGATCCAGGCGCCGCTGCTGCCGATCCAGTTGGCGACGGGCTTGTTGACCTGGGTGGTGAGGAAGGAAAGGTCCTTCGGGTCGAAGGTCAATTGGGCAAACAGGAGAGGCAGCGCGATAAAGAGAACCAGCACCACGCCGATGACATCATTCGGTCTGTTTTGGGGAACGGGCGCATCGCCCGACTTTCTTGCCATAACTGGAAATTAGCAATTCAGGGCACGGGTTTAAAGTTGAAAAACGCCTGGCTGGAACGATTCATTTAAACCACAGATGAACACAGATGGACACAGATTTTTGAACGAAGAAGAAACATTCAACAATCAACATTCAACGCCCAACATCGAAGGGTCACAATTTCGTAGATCACACCAACTGTTCCGCGTCAGGCCGGCGGGGCGGCGGGCAGTTTGACGCTGAAGGCGCTGGCCTGGCTGATTTTGGCCAGGTCGCCGGCGTAGAATTGGTCGCGGTAGGCTTCGATTTCGAGGAGGTGTTTGCCGGGGTTTTCGGTGCCGCGGTGGAGCTGGAATTTGAGTTCCTTGAGATTATCGGACCAGCGGAAGCCGGTGAAGAACTGGGCGCCGGCGAACTGGGTTTTGTAGAGGGCGTTGTCGGAATAGCAGGTGCCGAGGTAGAGGTGCCGGACGTTGCGGGCGGCGAATTCGACGGCGGCGGAGGTCATCATGAACATGCCGAGGTTGCGGCTGAAATAGTTGAGGTCGTAAAAGGCGTAATAATAATAGGCGAGGGCGGAGCCCTCGACGTAGAGGGTGGCGACGCCGACTTCCTTGCCGGAGGCGGTGTCCGTGAACACGAGGAGATGGGAGATGATGGGCGTGCTGAAGAGGGAATCGAGCCGCTCAAAGGTCATGGTTTCGTGGCCGAATTTGATGTCGGCATAGGTCTTGAAGAACTGGCGGCGCGCGGGGGTGTAATCGAATTGGGCGCGCGGGACGAGCTCGACGCGGATGCCCTGGCCTTTGCGGAGGATGCGGCGGTTTTCGGAGGAGGGCGCGAAGGCGGCGAGGTCCACGCGGATCTGCCGGCAGAGGTAGAAGCGGTCGAGGTGGCGCGAGGAGGGGAGGAACCCGGCGTTGAAGAGGGCGGAGGGTTTTTCGCCGGCCTCGGGGACGGCCCAGATGGCGTAGGGGAAGATGTAATGGGCGTAATCCGGCTGCGCTTCGGAGAAGAGAATTTTCATTTCAGGTGAGCCACGCGGGCTGGGAGAGGGGCGGCCGAGCCGGGGCGCCAGCACGCATTGAAGGTGCCGGCACCGCGGACGGGGCCGGAGATCCGGGGGGTTAGGGAATGGGTCAAATGGGTTTATTCCCAATCGCTTTCAACATGAGACTAATTCGCTTGTCTTTTGGACCGCTGGCTTCGTTGCTCGCTCGTTGCAGATCGCTGCGGATATGCGCCTCGCCAGCGGTCCAAAATCCGGCGCGCCTTAATCTCATTTTGAAAGCTCATTGGAATTGACTGCGGCCGGCGCGGCTTCGCGCGGGGCTTTGGCCTGGCCGTTGACGGCCTTGCGGCGCAGGCGGAGGCGCCAGCCGGTGAGGACGTCGTAGGTGACGGTGTGCTTGAGCACGGCCATGTCGCGGACGGAGATTTCCTCGTTGCCCTGGCGGCCCATGATGACGGCCTCGTCCCACATCTTGGCCTGGGGGATGTCGGTGATGTCCACGGTGATGGCGTCCATGGCGACGCCGCCGACGAGCGGGGCGCGGTGGCCGTGGATGAGGGCGCCGCCCTCGTTGCGGACGCGGGGGAAGCCGTCGCCGTAGCCGATGGGGAGGATGGCGATGCGGCGGGGCCCGGGGGCGGTGTAGCGCATGCCGTAGCCGACGACTTCGCCGGGCTTGAGCATTTGGATGGCGGCGATGCGGGCCTTGACGGACATGACGGGCTCGATGCCGGGGATTTTGCGGCAGACGGTGGAGGGAAACACGCCGTGCATGAGGATGCCGGTGCGGACCATGTCCAGGTGGGCCTGGGGCAGGTCGAGGAAGCCGCCGCTGTTGCAGCAATGGCGCAGCTTGACGGGGACCTGGGCGTTTTCCAGCAGCTTCAGGACTTCGGAGAAGCGGGCGAACTGGAGGTTGGCGAAGGATTTATCGGCCTCATCGGACTGGGCGAAATGGGTCATGACACCCTCGAGAACGAGGGATTTCTCGGCGATGATCCGCTCGATGAGGGGGCCGGCTTCATCCCAGCGGACGCCATAGCGGCTCATGCCGGTGTTGACCTTGAGATGGACGGGGACGCGTTTATCGAAGCTGGCGGCGATGCGGGCGAGGGCGCGGACGTTGTGGGGTTCGTTGACGCAGACGGTAAGGTTGTGCGCGACGCACCATTCCAGTTCGGCCTCCTGGCGTTCGCCGAGGAGGATGAGGGGCGCGGTGATGCCGGCGTCGCGGAGGCGGGTGCCTTCCTCGAGGTTGCTGAGGCCGAAACCCCAGGCGCCTTCTTCGAGGGCGATGCGGGCGACGTCGAGGGCGCCGTGGCCGTAGGCCTCGTCCTTGACGACGGCGAGCCATTTGACGTGGCGGGGAAGGTCGCGGCGGATGAGTTGGAGGTTGCGGCGCATGCGGCCGAGGTCAATTTCGGTCCAGGCGGGCCGCTGCGGAAAATTCTCGTAAGGCGTTTTCATTAAAACATCAGGGAATGTTTAACCATAAAACGGGACAAATGACACGAAAATTAGGTGTGGGGTGGGAGGAAAGACTAAAAGCTAAAGGCTGAAGGCTGAAAATGGAAAATGGCGCGATGTTTTTCATGATTTTTTAGTCTTTAGCCATCAGAATTTAGCCTTTCGCCCAATGCCTGCCAGCCTTTCGGGCGATGGAAAAAAACGGGGGAACGCTGGCGGGGATTGCCGTCATGGCGATTTCGCCGATGGAACGATGCAGGTTCATCGTGGCGGGAGGCGATCCCGCCAAGGAGAAGTTTAACATGTCTTCGGCGACGTCAATGGCCGCCCAGGACGAAAAAAGCACGGTTTGGACGATTTTTCGTTAGCGGCTAACAGCGGGAAGGTTTTGGGGCGCGGCGGGATGCCAAACTGAACCGCCGAGACGCGGAGACGCAGAGGAACATTGGAATTGCCCCCACGTCAATCCGGCGTCCTTTCAGGACGCATGAATGCGTTTGGCGCGAGACCAGCCACTTCGTAGCCGGCTAATGTCCGGAACGCCTCTGGCGTTTACTTCGCTCGGCTTGGTTGGGGCGGGTCGAGGGGGGATCGTTTCTGAAGTTTTAACTGCTGTTGCTGCTGGAGCAATTGCATTTTCTCGGGATCGGGGGCTTCGGGCTGGCTGAGTTTTTGCGTGAGGGCGGCGATTTGGCGGTCGAGGAAATGGTTGCGGAGCTTGAGGGCGATGTCGGCGAGCTGGATTTGGAGATTGGGCATTTTGCGTTCGTCGGCGACGGCTTCGGTGACGAGGCTGCGCTCCGCGGGATCGCAGGTGTCGAGGAATTCGGCGAGGGAGCGCCAGGTTTCGTCTTTCTGGGCGGCGAGGCGGCGGGTGACGAGCTGGCGCACCGACGGGTGCGAAATCCATTCCACGTTCAGGTGCAGCGCGGCCCAGCGGACGAGGTCGTCATCGAGCAAGAGGAGCTTGAGGAGATGAAACTCGGCGAGGGTGGGGCGCGAGGCGGCGGGGTCGGGTTCGGCGGATTCGAAGGATTCTGATTCGTCCTGGTTGCGCGGGGCGGCTTGGGGCCGGGGCGTTTTTTTGAATTCGGCGCGGACGGACTCGGCGGAGACGCCGAGGCGGAGGGCGGTTTTCTGGGCGTAGGTGTCAATGAGGACGCCATTGCCGGTTTTGTGGACGGACTCGGACATGGCGCGGAGGATGGCGAGGCGGCCCTTGTCGGTGGCGACGTCGTTGGTGGCGACGAGGCGGCCGAGGTAATAGTCAAAGAAGCCCTCGCCATTTTTGATGATCTCGGCGAAGGCGGGGCCGCCGGCGGCCTTGATGAAGCTGTCGGGGTCGTGGGGCGGGGGGACGACGGCGACGCGGACGGCGAGGCCGGCGGCGAGGAGGTGGTCGAGGGCGCGGGCGGTGGCGTTCTGGCCGGCGTTATCGGAATCGAAGCAGAGGACGACTTCGTTGGTGTAGCGCTTGAGGATGCGGGCGTGCTGTTCAGTGAAGGCGGTACCCTGGGGGGCGACGATGTTTTGGACGCCGTGGGTGAAGCAGGCGATGAGGTCGAGCTGGCCTTCGCAGATGATGGCGAAGCCGGCGTCGAGGATGGCGCGCTTGGATTTGTCGAGGCCGAAGAAGATTTTGCTTTTGGTGAAGATGGCGGTTTCTGGGGAGTTGACGTACTTCGCGGATTTTTCGTCGCCGGCGAGGACGCGGCCGCTGAAGGCGACGACGCGGCCCTGCTCGTCGCAGATGGGGAACATGAGGCGGCCGCGGAAGCGGTCGTAATAGCGGACGGCGGAATGGGCGTGGGGGGCGGCCGGCTGGGCCGGGGCTGGGTCGGCGGCGGGGGGCGGGGAATCGGGTTCGCGGGCGATGATGACGCCGGCTTTTTCGACGGTGGCGAGGTCGAATTTTTTGGTGCGGGCCCAATTGACGGTGTCATCCCAGGAATCGGGGGCGGCGCCGAGGCGGAAGAGTTTGATGGCTTCGGGGGAGACGCCGCGCTTGGCGAGGTAATCGCGGGCGAGCTGGCCGGCGGCCTCGTTGGCGAGGCAATGTTGCCAGCGCTGGGCGAGCTGTTCGTGGATGTCGAGCAACTGGTCCTTGAGGTGGCGGGACTCCTGGGCGCCGGGGGTGTTTTCGAATTCGAGGGGGATTTTGGCGCGCTCGGCGAGGCGGCGGACGGCGTCCATGAAGCCGATGTTTTCGTATTCCTGAAGGAAGGTGAAGACATCGCCGCCCTTGTGGCAGCCGAAGCAGTGGAAGATCTGCTTCTGGGGGTTGATGTTGAAGCTGGGGGTTTTTTCCTTGTGGAAGGGGCAGAGGGCGGTGAAGTTGGCGCCGGCCTTTTTCAGGGGCAGGTAGGAGCCGATGACATCCACGATGTCATTGGCGGCGCGGATGCGTTCGCGGGTGTCAGGGGCAAGGAAACCGGCCATGCGGGAGGAAATCTCAGGAGTGCACGGTGGCGGACACCGGCGTGGTGACGATGAGGAGCACGGAGAGGTTGTTTTTGATCAAGGGTCCGATGAAGGACTGTTTGAAGAGATAATCCTGGGTCTCATACATGGTGGGGATGAAGTCGCCGGAGTATTCCTTCATGCCGCCGCCGAACCAGCGGTTGTTGTAGGCCTTGGCGGCGGCGATCTCATTGGGGGTGTAATAGGGGGCGTTCAGCAAGGCGAGGGCGACGAGGATGAGGCAGAGATAACGGACGAGGCCGGCGACGATGCCCCAGTAATATTCATTGCCGCCGAAGAAGCTGCTGCCTTCGAGCCGGGGGTTGAATTTGCGTTTGAGCATGGTGAAGATGACAAAGATGACAAAGGCGATGGCGAGGTAGCCCGTGACCAGGGCGGCGGAGTGGATCTTGAAATGGCCGCCAAAGATCTGGGTGGTGAAGCTCTGCTGTTCCAGCCAGGCGCCGACGAAGACGTGGCCGAAGCCGGCGACGAGGAGAATGGCGAGCCACTGGAGGGTGGGCAGGAGTTCCTTGGTCATGCCGCGCCGGCGACCGCGCCAGAATCCGAAGATGAGCAGGGCGACGATGGCGATATCGAAGCCGTTAAAGGAAGACGAGGACATGTGAAAATCAGCCGCAAGCATGTTTGGGAAAATAGATTGTCATCGCCCGAATGCCAGCGAAATCCGTGCCAAGGGCGGGGGGCGGCTGCGTTTAAGCGACGTGATCGCTGTGGGCAAATCCGATAATTGTGGTGGTGAGGAATTCGGCGATTCTTTTGTTGCCATCCACCAAGACCAGCAGGCTGCCGGTGAACTCGCAGCCGGTGGCTTTGATTTTAACGACCTTGAATCCGGTTTCTTCAGCCACGATAAAAATGGAAAATTCTTTCATAGGTTTTAATTAAATCATCCGGCCGCGGGAATGTCAGCAACAACCCGGGCGGCCGTTTGGTCAGCGGCTCGCGGCGCGGGCGAGTTCCGGCCAGAGGCAGGCGCCCAGGCGCTGGCCTTTTTCAAAGCAGTCCAGGTGGAAACATTCGTTGGGGGAATGGGCATTATCGTCCGGCAATCCGAGGCCGAGCAGGAGGGAATCGGCGCCGAGGATTTTTTTGAAATCATTGACGATGGGGATGGAGCCGCCTTCGCGCATGACGATGGGCTGGCCGTTGAAGGCCTGTTTGAGGGCGCGCAAGGAGGCTTGGGCGAGGGGGCTGGTGGGCGAAACGTAGCAGGCTTCGGCGCCGTGGCCGGCGGTGATCTGCAGGCGGACGGTGGGGGGGCAGAGTTTTTTCAGGTGGGCGACGACGATTTTGCGGACGTGGGCGGGGTCCTGATTGGGGACGAGGCGGCAGGTGATTTTGGCGCGGGCCCAGGCGGGGACAATGGTTTTGCTGCCTGCGCCCTGGTAGCCGCTGGTGAGGCCGTTGATTTCGAAGGTGGGGCGGGAGCTGCGTTGCTCGGTGGGGGTGAACCCCCGCTCGCCGAAAAGTTTGGGCACGCCGGCAAGTTTTTTCAGTTGGGCATCCTTCAGGGGATAGCGGGCGACCTGCTGGCGCTCGAATTTGGAGAGCGGGGCGACGCCGTCGTAGAAGCCGGGGATGGTGATGTGGCCGTGGTCGTCGCGGACTTGGGCGAGGAGGCGGGCGAGGGCCATGGCGGGGTTTTCCACGGCGCCGCCGAAGCCGCCGGAATGGAGGTCGTGGGAGGGGCCGTGGAGGGTGATTTCAAAGGCAATGATGCCACGGAGGCCGCAGGTGAGGGCGGGATGCCGGAGGCTGGGGATGCCGGTATCGGAGATGACGACGGCGGCGCAGGCGAGTTCGCGGCGGTTTTTTTTGAGGAAGACGGCGAGGCTTTCGCTGCCGACCTCTTCTTCGCCTTCGAGGACGAAGGTGAGGTCACAGGGCAGGGGCGTGCCGGTTTTCAGGTAGGCTTCGACGGCCTTGAGGTGGGCGAAATTCTGGCCCTTGTTGTCGGTGCTGCCGCGGGCGTAGATGATGCGGCCGCTGACGCGGGGTTCGAACGGGGGCGAATTCCACAATTCGAGGGGCTCGGGAGGCTGGACGTCGTAGTGGCCGTAAACGAGGAAATGGGGCCGGGCGGAGTGGGTGGCGGCGGCGGGGGTCTTGGCGACGACGATGGGGTGGCCGGCGGTGGGGCGGAGCGTGGCTTCGAGGCCGATGTGGCGGCAATGGGCGACGAGCCAGTCGGCGCAGGCCTGCAAATCCTGCTTGTGCTCGGGCTGGGCGGAGACGCTGGGGAAGCGGAGGTAATCGCAGAATTCCGCGAGGAAGCGGACCTGGTTTTGTTTCAAGTAATCAAGAACCCTTTGCATGGGAGGGATGCTAGCGGGAACCCGCGGATTTAACAATGTCGTTTGGAGCGGCCAACATCGAATGTGCAACGTCCCAAGAAGGCCATAAGAGCTTATGCCGTGACCAGTTCTTTAACTTCTTGCTCCAGTCTCCCACCAAGCCGTTCCCTGATGACCTCTAGATCATAATGCGATTGCAGGTTCAGCCAGAACTGGGCTGACATCTTGAAGTAGCGCCCCAGGCGCAAGGCCGTGTCCGCCGTGATGCTGCGCTGGCCTTTCACGATTTCATTGATGCGCCGAGCCGGCACATGGATGTCTTTGGCCAGCCGATATTGGCTCAGGCCCATCGGCTTCAGAAATTCTTCCGCCAAGATTTCTCCCGGCGTGATGTTGGCCAGCAGTTTGCTTTTCATAATCGCCTAATGGTAATCCACAATTTCCACGCCATGTGCGCCCGCTTGCCAGCGGAAACAAATCCGCCACTGATCGTTGATCCGGATGCTGTATTGTCCGGCGCGCCCGCCTTTCAACGGCTCCAACCGGTTGCCCGGCGGCACCCGCAAATCCGCCAGTTGCGTGGCGGCCTCCAGTTGCAACAGCTTCCGACGCGCCGTACGCTGGATGCCCGGCGGGAATCGCCGCGACGCCCGTGCCCGGAATATTTGCTCCGTCTCCGCACATGCGAAGCTTTCGATCATTTCCCGACAGAAGGTAACGCCAACCGCTATTAACGGCAAACGTTATTATTGATCCGGCTGATTTTCGCGCAGGAGACGCCAGTGCTGGTGGTTGCCGTGGTCGGCAGAATCAGGGACCTGGAGATTTTATTTGTGAGGGACGCTTGAGGGGCCTGGCTCCGTCTCGACGCTGGGCTGTGGGTTTGAGGCATGGCGGGCGTGAGCATTTTTGCGGTTCGACAGGCGCGGGGGCACGCAGTATCTGTCCAAGCATCATGAAAGCGATAGCGCTCAAGACATTTATCATTCTGTTTGGTACGTTCGCAGCTTACTACACTTACTTTCTTGGGTCGGTGTTTTACGCACTTTTTGGTCCGAACGCTCATTTTTGTGGAACTGGAGAGGTTTGGGCGTTGCAAGCCGCGGCGATTTTCTTTGCTCCGCCGGCGCTGGCGGGTTCTGTGGGGCTGTGGTTTGCCGGTCGGCAGAGGAAGACGCTTGGCGTCGGCTTTTCCAGGGGCAGCAGGGTCGTCCTCGTCACATTGATGGCTTGCGCACTGGTCAATTTCGTGGTCTTCGTTCCATCATTTTGACTTTTTACCGCCACCACGGACGGCGTGGGTCACTCCAGGGGCCCCACCTTCGCGCTGGCATTGTTTTTCGGCCTCACCCGTTCGGCGGCTTATTGGGGCGCGGGGCGGTGATAGAGGAACCAGCCGTATCCGTTGAGGTGGATATCGGGGAGGACGATGTCCACGGGGTCGGGATGGCCGGAGATTTTGACCGGCTCGAAGCCGGCGGCATCGGGGAGATCCACGGAAGCGGCGATGGGACGGCTGGAGAGGTTGATGAAGACGAGGTACTGGTCGCGCGCATCCTGGCGGGTGAAGCTGATGAGTTCGGCGGGGGCGGAGTTGGTGAGCCAAGTGACGCGGTCATTGAGGAAGGCGTCGTGCTGTTTGCGAAGTTTGATCAGGTCGCGGTAGATATCGAATAGCGGGGGGCGGCCGCCGGGGTGCCAGAAGACGGGCATTTTTTCGAAGAGGGCGGGATCGCAGGATTCGGTGGCGTCGCCGACTTCCATGCCGTTGTAGAAGAGGGGGACGCCGTCGAGGGTGAGCATGAGGGTCTGGGCGGCGAGGGCGCCGTTGAGGCTGTAGCGGGAGACGGCGCGGGGCATGTTGTGGTGATCGGTGAAGCGCAGGTGCAGGGCGCCGTCGGCGAACTGGTCGCGGGTGTGTTGCCAGGAATCGCGGAGGAGGCTGGCGGATTGCTGGCCGGTCATGACCTGGTTGAGGGTTTCAAAGAGGTTGCCGCCGTAATCCATGTCGAAGGCCTTGGAGAGGAGGGCGGGTTTGGCGCCGGAATCGGTGATGACGACGACCTGGGGATTGATTTTCTCGAGTTCGGCGCGGGCGGTTTCCCAGAAGTCCACGGGGACGGTGAAGGCGGTATCGCAGCGGAAGCCGTCCACGCCGAAGTCGCGGAGCCAATAGGTCATCATGTCAATCATGTAGCGGCGGAGGTCGGGGTTGGCGTAATTGAGTTCGGCGACATCGGTCCAATCGGGATAAGGGGGGTGCATGCGGCCATTGGCGTCGCGGGTGTAGAAATCGGGATGGGCCATGAGGACGCTGTCCCAGGCGGTGTGGCCGGCGACGATGTCCATGATGATTTTCATGCCGTGCTGGTGGGCCTGGGCGATCAACTGTTTGAAGTCGTTGGTGGTGCCGTAGGCGGGGTTGATGGCGTAGAAATCGCGGACGCAGTAGGGGCTGCCGAGGGTGCCCTTGCGAGATTTTTCGCCGATGGGATGGATGGGCATGAGCCAGAGGGTGTTGACGCCGAGGTTCTGCAAGTCATCCAGGCGGGCGGTGATGGAGTTGAAGTCGCCGGCGGGGGAGAAATTGCGGGGGAAGATTTCGTACAAGACGGCGCTACGGAGCCAGGCGGGCGAGGGGTGGGGCGGAGCGGCGGCATCCGGGCTGGCGGCGAAGGCAGGAACGGCCGCGAACCAGGCGAGGCAAACGGAGACCAAGAGACGACGCAGGGGAAAGAGATTCATAACGCTCATAAAGTTTGTAAGGTTATCTGGGAATCTGTGCCAGCCTAAGAGCATTGGGAGGGGGATGCAACGATAAATGCGAGGGGAAGAAAAAGCACGAGCAACTCAGCCGTCCCGTTGGGACGTGACACCCGATTGCGGTCCCCCGGCAATAAATTGCCGGGCTATTGTCAAAAAGTCCCTGCGGGACTCCGCCCTGCCGGCTTTTTTTATTGGTTCACATGGACGATGGCGGCAGGCGGGAAGCCGTTGAAATAGGTGGAGGAGGCGTGGCTGTAGGCGCCGATTTGTTCGCTGTAGAGCAGGTCGCCGATCTCGAGGTTATTGGGGAGGTTTTCGGCCATGGAGACGACGTCGAGGGCGTCGCAGGTGGGGCCGAAGACGGAGGCAATCTGGGTGGGGCCTTTTTTGAAGGCCTTGAGGTGATAGTGGCAGTGGTCGAAGATGACGCCGGAGAAGGTGTGATAGACGCCGTCGTTGATGTAGTAGCAGAGTTTGCCGTCGCGGACGGCCTTGCCGACGATTTCGGAGATGGCGGTGCCGGCGGTGGCGCAGAAGAAGCGGCCGGGCTCGGCGAGGATCTGGATTTCCTTGGGGAAGAGGCGGTCGAGCTCGCCATTGATGACGCGGGCCAGCTCGCGGAAGGGCTTGACGGTGGCGTCATAGGGGGCGGGGAAGCCGCCGCCGATGTCGAGGAGGTTCATCTTGGTGTAGCCGCGGTCGCGGGCCTCCTTGTAGATATTGGCGGAGAGGTTGATGGCCTGGACGTAGTTGCCGAAATTGGTGGTCTGGCTGCCGACGTGAAAGCTGAGGCCTTCGACGGTGAGGCCGAGGCGGTCGGCCTCGAGGATCATGTCCACGGCTTCGCCGGGGGAAGCGCCGAATTTGGAGGAGAGCTCGACCATGGCGCCGGTGTTGGCGACTTTGAGGCGGAGGACGAGGCCGGCGTGGGGGGCGTGTTTTTTGATTTTGCGGATTTCCTCGAAGTTATCGAAGGTGACGAGGGGTTTATATTGGTCGAGTTCGCGGAGGGTTTCGATGGGCTTGATGGGATTGGCGTAGATGATTTTGTCCCAGATCCAGTCCTGGCGCTGTTTGGCGGGGAGGTCCTTGATGTTTTGGTAAACATTTTCGAACTCGGGCATGGAGGCGACGTCGAAGCTGGCGCCGGCGTGGTGGAAGGTTTTGACGATGGCGGGATCGGAGTTGGCCTTGACGGCGTAGTAGGCCTGGACGCGGGGGAGATACTTTCTGAACGTGGCGTAGTTGGCGCGGAGTTCGGCGTGGTCCACGACGAACAGGGGGGTGCCGTGTTTGGCGGCGAGTTTTTTAAGGGCGGCGGGAGAAATCATAGGATGGGGGATATCCGGGAGCGGGACGGGCCGGGAACGACGCATGTCCCGCGGACAGCGCCGCGGGACCATGCGTCATGGGTGATGGGAGAACCTCCGGGCATGCGGTTCAGGACTTCACCGCGCCATGGGCGTGGTTGTTGACGACGAAGTTTTTGAACTGCCAGGGGTCCTTCAGGTCGAGATCGGGCCGGTTATAGCCTTTGAAGGGGTTGGGCAGGTGCTGAAGGGGCGTCCAATTGGACGGCTTGGAGATCCATTTGCCCAGGTAGGGCTTGGAGATCTTGAGGATGTAATCGTGCGGGAGGTCGTCCGGGACGAGGACGCCGCGTTCGGGGTTTTCGATCATCCACATGGCGGCGGCGACGACGGAGATGGCGACCTGCATGGTGGTGGCGTTTTGATGGGGGACGAGGCGGCGGGATTCCTCGATGCTGAGGTCGCTGCCGGTCCACCAGGCATTATAGGGATGGCCCATGAGGAGGGCGCCGAGGATGTCGGAGCCGCTGGTGATGTCATCGGTGAGGATGCGGGCGCGGGGCTGGAGCTGATAATCGTAACCGCGGAGCTCGTTGAGCGAGGCGATGGCGACATCGGCGGGGCAGTAGGCGTAATGGACGGTGGGGCGATAGACGGCGCGGCCGTTTTTCCAGACGGTGAGATGGTCGGAGATGGAGAACGATTCGCCGTGGCGGACGACCATGCCATGGATGCAGTAATTGGGGACCCAGGAGCGGACCCAGGTATTGATGCCCATCTGGGCGAGGCAGATTTGGTTGCGGGGGCCATCCTTATGCTCGTAGGCGAGCGGGGGAAGCTGCTTTTCGTGGGTGCCCCAGCCCATTTCGGCGGTGGTGGTGCCCTCCTCGCGGAAGCCCTCGACGCTCCAAGTGTTGGCGAATTCGTCCACTTCCTTGGGGCGGTTGGTGATCTGGGTGTCGCGTTCGCTGCAATGGATGACCTTGACGCCGAGCTTTTGGGCGAGGCAATTGAATTTGCGGTCGTTGGCGAACTGCTGGACTTCCTCGGCGGCGCGGCCGGTGAATTTTTTATCCTTGAGGGCGCGGCGGGCGATGTCGAGGAGGGCCTGCTTGGTGAAATGGGAGATGAGGCCGGGGTTGGCGCCGTGTTCGACGACGGCGGTGGGACCAGGCTGGGGCCACTGGGAGACCTGGCGGCGGAGGTTCATGTGCCGCCAGTAGAGGGTCATTTTCTGGGGCGGGGCGTTATGGGAATTCTGGTAGGGGTCCCAGAGTTCGACGGAGGTGTTGATGTAAAGGACGCCATGGTCGTGGCACCACTGGAGGATTTCGGAGGCCTCGATGTTCCAGGCGAGATCAATCAGGAGATCGCCGGCGGCGAGATATTTGCCGAGGACGGCGCCGAGATTGTCGGGCGTGATGCGCTGGGAGGTGAACTTGACGCCGCGTTTGAGCCAGGGAGCGAGCGCCGCGCGGCGGTCCTCGAAATCCATGACGGTGATGTTTTTTGCGGGGGTGTTAATCAGCTTGGCGAGGATGGGCAACGTACATTGCGCAACGGCACCATAGCCGACGAATAGAATCTTGTTTTTGAATGTCAACATGACGAAAAAATAACGCGCCACTGTGTCGCAAATTATTTTGCGATACAAGAACTTATTGACGGCGTGCGGGCGCATCTCAGTTTTTAAGCACCAGACGGCCGGACCGCTTGTTCCGGGAGAACAACCGGAAATAGCGCGGCAAATCAATGGCGGGGGGTGGCCAGCGTATGTCGCGACCCAGCGGGACGGCGGAAAAAAACATGCATTTTCAGCCATCCCGTTGGGACGGTTGCCCGTTTAACGCCCATTCCCGCAGCTAAAGCTAAAGCAGCGGGCTATTTTCAAAAAGTCCCTGCGGGACTACGTCAATTCGTTTCGCTGCCTCGTTCAAGAAGTGAGAAGCGCCCTGACGCGGACGCGGCGGATTCCGGAATGAATCAACGGGCATGGAACTTCAATGGGAAACGCGGGCAGACAATCTCGCGCCCTATTTCAGGCGGTTCATTCCGCAAAAGGTCGTTTTCATCCCAAACCCTTGGCCCCTTGCGGGAGATCGGTTATCATCACAAGGTATCGTCATTGGTTGGCAACCAGGCAAACCGCCCAAATTGAAAGTGACCATCACCCTCCAGCCCGCCCTTCGCCAGTTGTCCATCATGGCGATGGGCCTGGGGCTCTGGGCTGCCTTGGTCCTGCTCTTTGCCACGCAGTTCGTCCTGGTCGGCTCGTTTTCCTGGCCGGCGGCTTTTGTCCAGGCCATTTTCTTTTGGGGCCTCTGGGTTTTGTTCATGCCCGCCGTGGTGGCTTTCTCGGTCCGGTTTCCCTTTGAACGCGGCCGGATTTCGGCGAACCTGACGCTGCATCTTTTGGCCTGCGTCCTCGTGGTGATGATCAGCCAGTTCGCCTTTCGCAATCTCATCCCGGCCCCGTTTCCGCCGCCGGGCGAGGGGCCCCGGAATGCGGACGGCTCCACGCCGGTCGCCCGACCGGAAATCCATCCCCCGAACGGGTTTCTCAGCCTGCGAGCCGCAGTGGATATTCTGGTTTATTGGTCGTTGTTCGGCGTCTGCCAGGGCCTGAGCGATTATCGCCGCTCGCAGCAGCGCGAACGCCGGGCCGCCGAATTGGAAGCGCGGCTCACCCGGGCCAAACTTCAGGCCTTGCGCATGCAGATCAATCCGCATTTCCTGTTCAACACCCTTAACGCCATCTCCACCCTCGTTTATGTGGACCCCAAAGCGGCCGATGAAATGATCGGCGACCTGAGCGAACTGCTCCGGCGCTGCTTTGACGACGTCGAAGAACAGGAAATTTCCCTGGGCCGCGAACTGCAATTCATCGGCGCGTACATCAACATTGAGAAAAAGCGCTTTGGAGACCGGCTACAGATGGAGCAGGACGTGCCGAAAGACCTCCTGGACGCCCTGATTCCCGCCCTCATTCTGCAACCCCTGGTCGAAAACGCCATCCGCCACGGAATCGAGCCCCGCCGGGCTCCGGGGTTGATTTCCATCCAGGCCAAACGGGTGGGAGACAACCTGTGTTTAATCGTGCGGGACAACGGCGTGGGACCGGTCGAAAATGGGGATCGCCAAAAACGCCGCGGCATCGGCCTGGCCAACACGCAGGCGCGCCTGCGGGAACTGTACGGCGCCAACCAGAAGTTTTCTTTTAGCAAGGGCGAGCCGCGCGGCTGCACGGTGGAAATGCAAATGCCCTACCACACCCAGCCATCACCGATCCCGGGCGCGATTCCGGCCACACCCGAATGAAAATCCGCGCCCTGATCATAGATGACGAGCCGCTGGCGCGGCAGCGCATCCGCCTCCTTTTAGCTGAGGAACCCGACTTTGAGATTATCGGCGAGTGCGAGGACGGCGTCGAGGCGGTCGGGCGAATCACGGCAACCAAGCCGGATTTGTTGTTTCTGGACGTGCAAATGCCCGAAATGGACGGCTTTGAGGTGCTGCGCAGCCTGCCGGACGACTTGCTCCCCGTGGTGATTTTCACCACCGCCTTCGATCAACACGCGCTGCGGGCCTTTGACGCCCATGCGCTCGACTATCTGCTGAAGCCTTACAAGCCGGAGCGGTTCAAAGAGGCGCTGCAACGGGCCCGGGAGCTGATCGCCAACCAACAGGCCGGCGTCACCGCCCGGCGGCTGCTGGATCTCCTCGGGGAGCGTCCGGCGCCGCAGCTAAGCCGGCTCGCGATCAAGACGCCCGGCAAAGTCATCTTCGTAAATGTGGACGATATTGAGGCCATCGAGGCGGCCGGCAAATATGCGGTGGTCCACGTCGGCAAGGAAAACCATGTCCTGCGGGAGACCATTACCGCCTTGGAAGCCAACCTGCCGCCGGCACGCTTTTTGCGCATCAGCCGGTCCGTCATCGTCAACCTCGCTCAAGTCCAGGAACTGCAGCCCATGTTCAAGGGTGAAAATGTCATCGTTTTGAAGAACGGGAAACACTATCCCACCACCCGTCCGCTCCGGGAGCTTCAGCAAAAACTCGAATTCCGGTAGCGCCGGTTCCGGACCTGCGCCCCGTAAACTCGAAGTGAATGCCGAGCCGGAGCGCGGCTGTGCTGACAGCCAGCCGCAGGAATGTTCGCCATTTCAATGGCTTGAGCCGCTTGGCAGGTCTTCTGGCTTGGCCACCTGCTGCGGCTGGTCTCCGACACAGCCGCGGTCCGCCAGGCGGGATGCGCTCAGCCAATTCAATTTTGGACCAGTTCAGAAGAATTTTGTTCCACACCCGCGCCCCGGTTTCGTTCCCGAATATTCCGGTTTGGTTCCATCATTCCCGCCTTCCATGCCAAATCGGCAGCCAAACCGCGGGATCTTGGCGATAGTGAGTGCGAAGACAATTGAGCACTCCCGCCAACATGCAACCCGCCGCCGCAACGCGATTCCGCCGCCACCTGGCCCTGGCTGGCGCGGCCTTGATCTTATCCGGCTGCACGATGATGCCCCGTTACACGCGCCCCGCCGCGCCGGTGGCGGAGCAATATCCAGGCCTGACGGCCACGAACCAACCGGCTGCGGCTGAGCTTGCGTGGACGGATTTCTTCGCGGATGAACGCCTGAAAAAATTGGTTGCGTTGGCGCTGGCCAACAATCGCGATATGCGCGTGGCCGTCCTGAACGTCGAGGAAAGCCGCGCGGAGTATCGCGTCACGCGGTCGGCGTCGTTACCCACGGTGGCCGGCAGCGGCAGTTTCACCCGCTCCAGCACGGGCGGGCATATTGAAAACCAATGGAGCGCCAGCCTGGGCACCACGGCGTACGAATTGGATCTTTGGGGCCGGGTGCGCAGTTTGAACAAACAGGCTTTGGAAAAATACTTTGCCACCGACGAAGCGCGGCGCAGCGAGCAAATTTCCCTCGTGGCGGCGGTCGCCACGGAATACTTCACGCTGCGCGAGACCGAGGAGTTGCTGGAGCTGTCGCGTCAGACGCGGCAGGCGGTGCAGGAATCCTATGATCTCAACGGGGCCATGTTCAACGCCGGCGCCAGCAGCGCGCTGGATTTGCGCGAGGCGGAAGGCCAGGTGCAAACGGCAAAAATCAGCGTGACCACTTACGAGCGCCAGGCCGCGCAGGCGGAGAATTATCTGACGCTGCTGGTTGGCCAGCCCTTGCCGTCGGATTTGCCCGCGCCGCGCCCGTTTACGGACACAAATTTGCTGGCGGAAATTCCGGCGGGATTGCCGTCGGAATTGCTGGAGCAGCGGCCGGACATCTTGGAAGCCGAGCACACGTTGAAGGCCGCGAACGCCAACATCGGCGCGGCGCGGGCGGCCTTCTTCCCCACCATTTCGCTGACCGCTTCGATTGGTTCCAGCAGCTCCCAACTCTCGCAACTCTTTGGCGCGGGCACGGGCGTCTGGAGTTTCTCGCCGCAAGTCACCGTGCCGATTTTCACCGCCGGCCAGAACCTCGCCGATCTCGCCGCCGCCACGGTCAGCCGGCGGATTGAAGTGGCGAATTACGAGAAAGCCATTCAGACGGCGTTTCGCGAAGTGGCCGACGCGCTGGTGGGCGTGGGCAGCTATGCGGAGCAAATCAAGGAGGAAGCGGCGCTGGTCCATGCCCAACAAAATCGCTATGAACTCGCCACCCTGCGCTTCCGGCAGGGCGATGACACTTATCTCAACGCGCTCACGGCGCAACAAGACCTTTTCAGCGCCCAACAAGGACTTATCCAGGCGCAATACAACCAGCTCGCCAGCCGCATTTCGCTCTACCAAGCGTTGGGCGGCGGGTGGCGTCAAACCCAACCTGCCAAGCCATGAAACTGAACTTCCCATCCGCGCCGGCCCCCATCGCCGCGCTGGCTCTGCTGGCCGCCTTTGGCCTGGCCACGCTCACCGGCTGCAAACCGTCCGGCAGCACCGCCCGTTACGAGACGGCCGCCGTCGCGCGCGGCAAAATCGTGGAGCATGTCACTGCCAGCGGCGCGTTGAGCGCCGTGGTGAGCGTGGATGTCGGCAGCCAGGTTTCCGGCAAGGTCTGCGCACTCAACGTGGATTTCAATTCGCCGGTCAAAAAGGGGCAGATCGTGGCCGAAATTGATCCTTCGGTCTATCAGGCGGCCCAGCGCCAAGCGGGGGGCGATCTGGCCAGCGCCCAGGCCGACGTCATCCTCAAACGGCAGAACCTGGAACGCAAGAAAGTCCTGGTGCCCCTCAAGGCGGCGTCCCAATTGGACTTGGACCAGGCCACGGCGGATCTGGCGCAGGCGGAAGCCACCGTCACCATCAAGCAGGCGGCCCTCGAAAGCGCCCAGGCCAATCTCGGCTATTGCAAAATCACCGCGCCGGTGGACGGCATCATCATCGCCCGGGACGTGGACCTGGGCCAGACGCTGGCGGCAGCCATGACCACCCCGGTCCTGTTCACGGTTGCCCAGGACATCACCAAAATGAACATCAAGGCCGATGTTTCCGAGGCCGATATCGGCCAGGTCAAGGATGGCCAGCCGGTGGATTTCAGCGTGGACGCGTTTCCGGATGATGTCTTCCACGGCGTGGTGACCCAAGTGCGCAAATCGCCCACCACCACCCAAAATGTGGTCACCTATCAGGTCGTCATTTCCGTGGATAACCCCGAACAGAAACTCTTCCCCGGCATGACTGCGGATGTCTCCATTCTGGTGGCCGTGCGCGAAAACGTCCTGGTGATTCCCAACACGGCCTTGCGTTACACTCCTCCGGACCAGGCGGCCTATGAAGGGACGCCGCCCACCAATCTGCAGCGCAACCAGCGGCTGATTTACACCACCAGCGCCGACGGGGCCAAACTCAAGCCGCTCGTGGTCAAAACCGGCATCAGCGACGGCATCAGCACGGAGATCCTGGATGGATTGAACGACGGTGCGCGCGTGGTCACCTCCACGCTGACGGCCACCGCCAGCAGCAGCGGCTTCGGCGGCCCGCCGCCCGGCCCCAATTAACCCATGAACACGCCGCCCCAACCCACGCCAGTCATCAGCCTCTGCGATCTGGTCAAAACGTATAAAACCGGCGAAGTGGAAGTCAAAGCCGTTCGTGGCGTCACCCTGGACATTCAGCATGGCGAATTCCTCGCCATCATGGGCGCCAGCGGTTCGGGCAAATCCACGCTGATGAACACCCTCGGCTGCCTCGATCAACCCACCGGCGGCAGCTATCTGCTCGACGGCGTGGCGGTCAACGCTTTGGATCGCAAACAGCTCGCCCGGCTGCGCAATAAAAAGCTCGGTTTTGTTTTCCAAAGTTTCAACCTGCTGTCGCGCACCTCGGCCTTGGAGAACGTCGAACTCCCGCTGTTTTACAGCCACCCCCTCGTCTCCCTCCGCAGCCGCCGTGAGCGCGCCCGGCGGTCGCTGGCCCAAGTGGGGCTGGGCAGCCGGGGCAGCCACCATCCCAGCCAGTTGTCCGGCGGCCAGCAGCAGCGCGTGGCCATCGCCCGCGCCCTGGTCAACGCGCCCGAGCTGGTCCTGGCCGATGAACCGACCGGCAATCTCGACACCCGCACCAGCATTGAGATCATGGATCTCTTCCAGCAGCTCAATGACTCGGGCATCACCATCGTCATGGTCACCCATGAACTGGACATCGCCGCTTATTGCAAGCGGGTCGTCGTCATGCGCGACGGCCAAATCATCAGCGACACCCGGAACGACCGCCGCCGCGCGGCGCGGCAGGAGCTGCAACTGCTCGACCAAGCCGAACAAAACGCCAACCTCGCCTGAGCCATGATCAACCTGTTCCAAATTCTCCTGACCCGCGCCTGGCAGACGGCCCTGGTCGCCCTGCGGGCGCTGCGCCGGAACAAGCTCCGCTCCAGCCTGACGGCGCTGGGCATCATCATCGGAGTCGCTTCCGTCGTGGCCATGGTCGCGGTGGGCAACGGCGCTCAGGCCCGCATCACCAGCCAGATTTCCGCGCTGGGCCAGAATCTCCTGACGATTTTCGCCGGCAGCCGGCGCTCCGGCGGCGTCAACTCCGGACTCGGCAGCGCCAGCACCATCACCCTCGCCGATGCCGAAGCCATGGCGCGCGAGGTGGCCGACGTGGTGGCCATCAGCCCGGAAGACTCCACCACCGCCCAAGCCATTGCCAACGGGCGCAATTGGTCCACCACCGTCGTTGGCGAGTCTCAGGACTACTTGAAAATCCGCGATTGGAAACTGGCGGCCGGCTCCATGTTCACCGCGCGCGAGGTGCATGCCGCCGCCAAGGTGGCCGTGATCGGTTCCAAAACTGCCAACGAGCTTTTTGGGCCGCTCAATCCCGTCGGCCAGAGCGTGCGTGTCAAAAATATTCCTTTCGTCATCATCGGCCTGCTGGAAAGCAAGGGCGCCGGCATGGGCGGGCAAAACCAAGATGACCGCATCATTATTCCCTTCACCACGGCGATGAAACGCCTGACTGGCGACAAATACCTGCGCTCGGTGAATGTCCAGATTTCCAGTTCCGACCGCATGGAAATCGCCCAGCAACAACTGACGAGCCTCTTGCGCCAGCGCCATCGTCTCACAAACGGCCAGACCGATGACTTCAACATCTTCAATCAAAAGGAAATTGCCGACACCGTGAACTCCGTTTCCCGCGTGATCACCCTCCTCTTGGGATCGGTCGCCGGCATCTCGCTGCTGGTTGGCGGCATCGGCATCATGAACATCATGCTGGTGAGTGTCACCGAGCGGACGCGGGAGATCGGCATCCGCATTGCCGTGGGCGCCCAACCCGGCGACATCCGGCTGCAATTCCTGATCGAAGCCGTGGCCTTGAGCCTGTTGGGGGGATTGATCGGCGTGTTGTGCGGCATTGGCGCGTCCAGGCTGGTGGGGATGGTGGCCGATTTCCACCCGGTGGTCTCCACCGGCTCGATTCTGGTCGCCTTTGGCGTCAGCTCCGCCATCGGGATCTTTTTCGGCTTTTACCCGGCCACGAAGGCGGCGGCGTTGAATCCCATTGAGGCGTTGCGTTATGAATGAGCCTGGCGCCGGGTAGTCCGTCCGCGAGGAGTGGATTCAATGGAACATCCGGGCAATGTTTCATGGCATCGAAGGCTCTGTATTCAAACAGGTCAACGCCAGCCTTCACCATGAAGCCCCGTTCCGAATTTACAGCTTTGAAGGACTGAAAACACCTTGGGCTAAATAGTTTAACGCTTACCCTCCCCCTGAACCTGGAAAACATTCAACATTCGACAATCAACTTCCAACCCTGAACGAAGGCAGCAGCGCGAGCCCCTTCGATATTGGGCGTTGAATGTTTCGTCTGTGGTTCAGGGGTTCAATGCGCGAACGGTTTCGGGGAATTCTCACCCCGGGCCGAACCTCGGCTTGGCACCACTCCCCCGGGGAGCGGGAGAGACGCTCCCAGCGCTGAGGCGAAACGGGTAGTGCGGGTCCAAGAGAACCTTGAGAACTTGGTGCCCAGATGAAGTTCATTCCACGGAAAACAGCGAGAACCATGAAAAGGGGCGGAACGGATGGCGCTCCCGAAGGGAGATGCGCCGCGGTCCGGCTCAGCGGACGGTCACGAGATCCGGTTCGGGGAGGGACAGGCCGCCGCGGGTGTTGCCGGCGAATCTGGCGCGGATGATGACGTTGTTGGTGCAGGTGGTGTCATTGACGCGGAAGGCGGCGCCGCCGCAATTCATGGCGACGAGATTGGTAAAGGAGTTGTGGGCGCACTCGGTTTTGGGGGCGGGTCCCCAGCCGGTGGCGGTGTGTTGTTCGGTGTGGGCCATGAAGACGCCGTAGTGATGGCTGTTGCGGATGGCGACGTTCAGGAACTGGTTCTCGCAACTGGCGCGCATGAAGATGCCCAGGTCGTTGGCCACCAGGACGGCGTTGCTGATGACATTGTCGTTGAAGGCCAGGTCGAGCGAGATGCCGGCGCCGGGGTTGTCGTGAAGGTTGAGGTCGCCGAACAGGCAGTCTTCGGTCTGATAACAGGCAAGGCCGTCGAACTCGTTGTCGAAGGACTCGAGGCCGCGGACGGTGAGGCGGCGGATGTTGCGGGTGGTGACGAGGCCGCCGGAACGGCAGCGGGCGATGACGACGTCCTCGACGGTGGAATCACTGACGCCCTGGACGGTGATGCCGTTATTGCGGATTTGGCAGCCTTCCCCCGTGAGGTGCCAGAGTTCGCGCTGCTGATGGAAGCGGTTGCCATCTATAAAAAATCCGGTCACCAACAGGTGCCGGATGATTCGCGCGGGAGTGTTGACGGGCTCCCCCAAAATGACCACCGGGCAGTTCGCGCCGTCGGCCAAGTGCAGGATTGTGGCGGGTCCGGCGCCCCGCAAGGTGAGGCCGTCGCGGCTGAGAATGATGGGAACACGGACTTCGATCGGGCCGGCGGGCAGATCGACCTCGCCGCCGATGGCCGGCAGGGAATCCAGCGCTTTCTGGATATCCACGCCGGTGATGCCGGGGGACAGCGTCAGAACGCTGGAAGTAATTGGGGAGGCATCAGCGGCGGCCAGGCGGACAGCCAGGAAAACCAACATGACCGACAGACCCCATGGCGTCCATTTAGCGGCCCCCACACCTCTAACTTCATATGTGCGCTGCTCACTCAAGACCGAACCTTTCACTTTTTGGGTTAGCGTGTGCATGTTGAATATCGTTCACCCCCCCAAAAAAGCCACAGACAATTTTCGTTTTCTTCACTTTTTTTTCATTTCGCCAGGGCGGCACCGCAAAAGACGGGCCAAGGGGCGGATAAGTTCCGCGCGGGAGGAAGCAAGGTGATTTTTTTTTGGGGGGGGGCCGGGGCGGGAAAAATTCTTTTTTCTTTGCACGCGGCAAGGTTATGCTCGGGGCCGTTGACTATGTTGCGAAAAGAACAGGCAGCCGGAACGCCCGCCGAGGGCGGGTGGCGGATGCCGGCCGAATGGGACCGGCATGAGGCAACGTGGGTGACGTGGCCGCATAACCGGCGGGACTGGCCGGGAAAATTCGAGGTGATACCGTGGGCTTATGGCGAGATGGCCAGAAAGATCACGGCCGGGGAGAAGCTGCGGGTGGTGGTGCGGCACGAGCGGGACCGGCAGTTTGCGCGGCGGGTGTTGGGCGGCGCGGGCGTGGCGGAAGCGAAGGTGGAGTTCATCGCGCACCCGACGAACCGTTCTTGGATCCGGGACACGGGGCCGATTTTTTTGACACGGGGCGGGCGGTTCGGGCGGGCGATTGTCCATTTTCATTTCAACGCCTGGGCGAAACATGACAACTGGCGCAAGGATCGGAAGCTGCCGGAGACGGCTGCGCGGCGGCTGCGGTTGCGGCTGTTCGAGGCGGAAGTGAACGGGCGGACGTTGATCGCGGAGGGCGGGGGCATCGAGGTGAACGGGCGCGGCACGCTGCTGACGACGGAGGAATGCTATCTGCATCCGACGGTGCAGGTGCGGAATCCGGGAATGGGGCGGAGCGAAATCGAGGCGGGGCTGAAGACTTACCTGGGGGTGAAAAGCGTCGGCTGGCTGGCGAAGGGGCCGGCGGGCGATGACACGCACGGGCACATTGACGACATTTGCCGGTTTGTGAACGCCCGGACGCTGGTGCTGGTGCGGGAGCGGAATGCGCGTGACATAAACTACCGGCCGCTGGCGGAGAATTGGGAGCGGATCCAGGACGTGCGGCTGGAGGACGGGCGCCGGCCGCAGGTGGTGGCATTGCCGATGCCGGGGCCGCTCTATTTCAACGGGATCCGGCTGCCGGCGAGCTACGCGAATTTTTACATTTGCAACGCGGCGGTGCTGGTGCCGACGTTCAACGACCCCAACGACCGGGTGGCGCTGGGGATCTTGGGCGAATTGTTCCGGGACCGGCCGGTGGTGGGGATCCACGCGGTGGATTTGGTGTGGGGCCGTGGCTCATTGCACTGCCTGACCCAGCAACAACCGGCGTAGGCGGCGGAGACCATCCCAGTATGCGTTTTCAGCCGTCCCGCGGGGACGGTTGCTCCTTTAGCGCCTATTCCGGCAGATAAACCTGCCGGCTATTCTTCAAAAGTTCCTGCGGGACTCCGTCAATTTCTTCCGCCGCCTGGTTCAAAAACAAAGAGGCGCCCGCAGGGGGGGCAAATTCGCGCGGTTACTGCGGCTGGATGAGAATGGTATGGCGGACGGGGACCAGGGCGTCGGTGACGGCCTTGGCGAGGGGGGCGCGTTGGGCTTCACTGGCGTCGAGGACGGCGGTCATATTGGTCTGGGCTTCCCGGCTGTGGAAGAGCTCCTTGATTTGGTGGGTTTCAAAGGCCTGTTTGGCGGCGACGGCGGCGTCCACGCGGCGGAACGGTTCGGAGAAAGGATTATCCGGGAAGTCGGCGGCGAGGTTGACGCCCGCGGCGAGCTGTTCCCGAGTATAGGCGTTGGTGGTGCCGCCCCAGACGACGTTGTAATGGGTGGCGCCGCCATTTTTGACGACGAGGCGGAAGCGGCTTAATTCCGGGAAGAAGGGGACGAGCGTGGTGCCGGAACGGATGGAGTTGTCGCGGTTGGTGGGGCCGTCGGTGCAGAAGGGGTATTTGGTGCTGACGATGGTCAATTGGTTGTCCTTGAAGCTTTCGACGGCATGGCCGGGGCTGCCGAGGGCGGTCTGGTTGGCGAGGTCGGCGGTGATGGTGCCGAGGTCGCCATCAAGCCCCATCGCGCGGAGGAAGGTGTAGGCCATGACGAGATGGCCGGCCCAACCGGGATGGACGCCGTCCTTGCCGGAGAGGGCGTAGGGGTCCAGCCCGGTGCCGTAGCGGGACTGGGCGTCGAAACCGGCGCGGTACAGGGTCCAGAAGAGGTCGGCGAAACGCGTATGGAGGTGCTGGGCGATGGCGACATCAGCGTCGCGGAGCGCGCAGAGGTTGATGTTCAGCTCGTCGCGGGTATAGGCGCCGGACTTGGTCCACGGGGGGACCTTGCCGACACAGGTGGGCGAGCCGAGGACGACGGCGGCCCCGGCATGTTCGAGGTTGCGGACGATGGCGGAATAATTGTCGGCGTACCACTGCTCGTTTTCCATGTCGAAGGGACGGTATTTGTGGTCGTTCATCCCAAAGCAAAGGGTGGCGACGGTGGGTTTGAAGCGGAGACAGTCATTGGTCATGCGGTGCAGGAAGCCCGCGGCGGTGTCGCCGCTCCAACCGAATTGCCGGGTGGTGATGCGCAATTCGGGGACGCAGGCGGTGACGTAGTCCTCGAGGATGCGGGAATACATTTTTTGCTCGGTGATGGAGTCGCCGATGATGGCGAGGCGGTCGCCGGGCTTGAGAATGAGGGGGCCGGGGGCGGGGGCTTTGCGGGGGTTGAACTTGAGAAAATTGGGATCGTCCGGCTTGGGTTCGTAGTCGGTGGCGCGGAGGACGCCGGGAAAACTCAGGATGACGAGGGCGGTGACAAGGGCGGCGACGGACAGGAGATTTTGACGCGACGGTTTCATGAAAAATATGCCGAAAGGCTAGCGGGAGAAGGACATTTGTCCATTCTGAATTGTCACTTCTGTTTCGGGAGCCTCACTTCAAAGGTGCCGGCGACGCAGCTTTTGGAATCGTCAGGAAAACACAAATAGATTTTTCCGGAGACCGTCCGGTTTCTGGCTAATTTCTGCTGTCGCTCCGCGACAATTCCCTTTACCCATCACCAGGAATAATGGACGGAGTAGGTGACGGTGCGCTCCTCGTCCGGCTGGACGGGGATGCGGAATTCGATGGTCTGGGCGTCCTTTTTCTGGAAGTCGTCGGAGTGCTTGGTGATTTCCCAATTGCTCCAGCGGTAGAGGTGCTCGACGACGCGGATGACGACGGGGGCGTCTTTCTTGCGGTTGCGGAGCTTGATCTCGAAGGACTCGTCCATCCGTTTATCGCCGGTGTCCACGTGGAAGCTGGTCTGCTTGCGTTCGCCGACGAGGTCGAAGGCGTTGCCGGTGGTGACGCGGACGGTTTCGTTGCGCGGGGTGTGGTCAATGGTGTTTTCGCCGACGAACTGCAACTGGCCGCCGGCGTCGCGGCGGTAGAAGCGGAGCTTGCCGGCGGGGAGGGCGATGCCGAGCTGGTTGGTCTCGGCATTGACGAATTCGCGCTGGACGAGGACTTTTTTATTCTGGCTGCGGCCGAAGCCCTCATCGTAGTTCAGGCCGTAGAAGCCGAAGCCCTCCGCGCCGTCGTAAACATAGATGGTGGGGGCGTACATTTTCTCGGCATGGGCGAATTCCACCTGTTTGGTTTCGTGGTCGTGCAGGGTGGTGGGCCGGGCGATGGAATAGAGATGGAACTCGTCGAAGGCCTTCTCGGTGACGGCCGGGGCGGCCGCCGAGGCATCAGACATCGCGAAAGCCATGCGACTCTTTAAGGCACGGTTGTACATACGAGGTTCCGGAATTTTATTAACGTCGCCGGCCATCAATTTGACGGTGGCATTTTCGAAGGTCTTGCCGCTGTCGTTTTTCATGGTGATCCAGGCGACCAGGTCGGCGAAGTCGCCTTTTTCGGGCGAGACGAGATTGTAGGTGGCGTTCCAAGTGAAGCCGCCGGTGACGTAGCCGACTTCGGCGTCGAATTTGCCGGGGGAATCGGATTGCAGGAGCCAGTTGAAGGCGGGCTTGAGGATGGTGTCATCGCCGAGGTCGGGAAAGAGGGGGTTGCCGGGGAGGGTGAACTGGAGCTTGCCGTTGACCTCGATGATGGGCGAGAGGGCTTCGCCGCCGGGGACGTAGCCGGAGCGAATGATTTTGCCGGGAATGAGTTCGCGGGTCTGGGTGTTGTCCTTGAGCCGGACGTTTTCGAAATCAATGGCTTTGCCCTCGAACAGGGAGAGGAGGAGGGGTTCGCTGACGGGGTCGTTGCGGTAGTTTTGTTCGAGGATTTGCAGGGAATGTTTGCCGGCGGGGTCGCGGAGGATGACGGAGTCCGGCTCGACCTGGGCGGTGGCGCCGGCGTAGCGGACGGCATTGGCGCCGGCCTGGAGATCGAGGGGCACAGTATCGCGGACGACGGCGAAGTCCTGGTTATAGATGGTGAGGGCGGGCTGGGCGCAGGCCGCGAGGGCGAGGGCGGAAAGCGTGACAATGGCCGGGATGGTTTTCATGATTTGAGAGCGGATAGCCAATGGTATGACACGGGCGGGCGGAAGTTATTAGAAGAAAAGCCGGCTCAACGCAAGAGATCGCGGGCGCGGGGAGAGAGCAGGGGGCCGGTGGCGGGCGGTGCGAAGCCGAGAATGACGCGGGCGCCGCCGATGACGCGGTCCCAATCCATGGCGGGGCCGGGGTCGTCTTTATCGGTCTGGATATGGTAATGACCGAGGACGCCCGAATAGGCCTTGAGTTGGGCGGGGGGCAGTTGGTGGGGAATCAATTTGCCGTCCGCATCCACGGGGTACTGGCATTTCAATTTGGGAAAGACGCGGCAGAGGGCGGCGGTGAGCTTGGTGAGGGCCGCGTATTGTTCGGGGGTGTAATCGTATTGGACGAGGTCCTCGCCCTGGATGGTGCCGCGGACGGGGGCATTGCGGGCGGGGTGGCCGGTGAAATGGGGCGTGCGGATGCCGCCGTCGCCAAAGCGTTGGGGAAGGGTGATGCAGGTTTGGCCGGCGGCATTGGTCTGGTACCAATCGGCGAGGGGGTTTTGGCCGCCGGCGGGGTAGGCGCCGATATTGGCGATTTCGACGCCGACGGAGCGGTCGTTGGCAATGGTGGCGTGGCGGGCGCGCTCCTTGAGGTCGAGCGTCTGGTACACGGTGCCGTCGAGGTCGAGGAGGAAATGGACGCTGAGGTCGCGGTCATCCTGGAGGATTCGGAAGCAGGTGCGGCTGGTGCCGGCGACGTCGAAATGGAGGACGAACTGGTCCACGACGCGCTGGAGCAGGGGGAGATCCCAGCCGCCGCCGCGGACGCGCTCGATTTCGTTGGTGGTGAGGGAGCCGTGGCGGAGGCCGTACCGATTGGGGGTGGTGAGGGATTGGACCTGGCTTTTGGAAGTGTCCCAATCCGATTGGTCAAAGGGGGAGAAGCGGCGTTCGACGCGGTAGGCGTCGTAACCGCCGGGGTCGAGCCACAAGACGACGCGGGTGCCGGTGTGGAAGAATTGTCCGGCGGCGACAATTTCGTCGCCCTGGCGGGGTTCGGGGCGGCCGGCGCGGGGAAGGGCGGAGCAGCCGCCGACGAGGGCGGCGGTGGCGAGGAGGGCGGCGAGCGGTTTAATTTTCATGCAGGGCGGCCGTCAACACGCGGCCATCGTGGCCCCTGCCGGGGCGAAACGCAAGCGCGTGGCGGCGGCGCGGGTCAGAATTTCTGCCAGTCGGGCTTCTGGTCATAAACCCAGCGGTAATATTCGCACATTTTGAGTTCGGACGCGGCGGCGGCATCGAGGAAGACGGTGACCTTGGGATGCAATTGGAGGGCGCTGGCGGGGAACATGGAGGTGACGGGTCCCTCGATGGAGCCGGCGACGGCGCGGGCCTTGTTTTTGCCAAAGGCGAGGAGGACGCAATGGCGAGAGTCCAGAATGGTGCCAATGCCCATGGTGATGACGTGATGGGGCACCTCGGATGGGCGGCTGAAGAAGCGGGCGTTGTCCTTGAGGGTCTGGGACGTGAGGGTTTTGATGCGGGTGCGCGAGGCGAGGGAGGAGGTGGGCTCGTTAAAGCCGATATGGCCGTGGGTGCCGATGCCGAGGAGCTGGAGATCAATGCCGCCGGCGGCGGAGATTTTGCGTTCATAATCTTCGCAGGCCAGGGGGACATTGCGGGCGAGGCCGTCGGGGAGGTTGATGTTTTTGGGGGAGGCGTTGACGTGGCGGAACAGGTGGTGCCACATGAAATGGTGATAGGACTGGGGGTGCTCGGGCGAGAGGCCGACGTATTCATCCAGGTTGAAAGTGGTGATTTGGGCCCAGTCGAGCTGGGCGGCGACGAGCCGGGCGTACAAAGGCTCCATGGTGCCGCCGGTGGCGAGGCCGAGGACGGCGGCGGGTTTTTGGCGGATGAGCTGGCTGAGGAGGCGGGCGGCGATGGCCGTGGCCGCCTCCGGCGTGGGTTGGATGACAATCTCCATGGCTTAGGTTTTGCCGAGCCGTCGGGCGAGTTTGGCGGCGACATCGGCGCGGAACTCGTTGATGAAACTCAGCGTGAAGTCGGCGATGTCGCGGGTGGGGTCGGTGATGAGCGGGGTGAGGTCCATGCCGAAGATCACCTGGGTGGCGGCGTCGGTGGCGTGAGACTCGAAGAAGGTGGCGTTGGCGGAGCGGCGGCCGAGGGTGGCGAGGTCGTAGCGTTTGCCGCCGGCGATTTGGGATTCATAGACGCCGTTGAGCTTGGCGGCGAACTGGTTGTGGCCGCTGACATCCAGGAGGACTTTTTTGTCGTCGGGGAGCCAGTCGAGGCTGCGCCAGATTTCGCAGCCGAGGACCTTTTGGGGGCGGTTGGCGGCGGGGAGTTCGCGCATGGCCTGGAGGGCGGTGATGACGACGCCCACGTGGGTGTCATGTTTGTCGGCGAGGTTATGGGTATAGACGACCTGGGTTTTGGTGGCGGCGAAGATGGCGAGCAAGTCCTCCTTGAGGGCGGTTTCGGTGGGGCTTTTGACGGTGCTGCTGGGATAATCGAGCTGGATCATGGCGCCGTAGCGGCCGAGCTTGGCGGCCTGGTTTTGCTCGCTGCGGCGGACGGCGCGCATCTGTTCATCGGTAAAGGTTTTGAAGCGGCCGGAGCGGGCGCTGCCGGCGCCGTTGGTGCAGGTGACGCCGCCGAACCACTTGGTTTTGCTGACGTGGCATTCGAGGATGCCGTGAAAGGCCATGAACTCGAGGTCATCCTGATGGGCGCCGATGCCGAGATGGGTGATGCGTTTGAGGGCGATCGGAACGGTTTTGCCATCGGGCGCGTAAATTTCCGCGGACGGATTATGGAACTTCATATTAGTCATATCAGCCTAATCATATCAGCTTTCGGTCTTGGGCGGGAGCGCGGGGAGGCTGGCCGCCGCGACTGCCTGGCCGACGCGACGCGATTTTTCGTCGGGCACACGGAGTTCGAGTTTGCGCGCCACCTCCGGGAAACTCCGTTTCAAGACCCGGCGGGCCGTATCGGTGACGATATCACCGCCCCGGCCGGTGGTGACACGGCCGAGGATGAGAGCCTGCCGGAAATGATAGAATTCCGCGAATTGCGCCAGCGCGCAGCCGAGGTAAACGCCGATGGTCTCGTAGATTTTCGCAGCCCGGGCGTCTCCCTTGGCCATGAGAGTTTGGACCTCTTGGAGGCGGGTGGGCAAATCCATTTTTTGGGGGAAGGCGAGTTTGGCGGCGGGGAGCAGGTGGTTGACGGCCTGCTGGGAGAAGTACATGACGCCGGTGCCCTGGTCGCGGGACCATTCATCCACGGGGGCGCGGGGCTGAAAATCCACGGGGACGAAGGCGAGCTCGTTGAGCCAGCCGGGGATGCGGCCCTGGGTATCCATGAAGCCGGCGGCAAGGCTGGAGCCGAGGGCCAGGCCGAGCATGCCGCGGCTGCCGAGGGAGAGCGCGCCGGCGAGGGCGGTGACATCGCCGTCGTTCATGACGGAGAGGGGAACGTTCCATTCGCGCTGGAGGCGTTTGAAGATGCCGGCGGCGCGGGGGAAATCCTTTTTGGGGACGGCGCGCAGGAGGGAGGCGACGCGGATTTCGTTGTCCACGATGATGCCGGCGGAGCTGCCGCCGATGGCGTCCACGCGCGGGAGGTGGGCGGCGGCGCGGTGGAGGGCGGCGGACAAGTGATGGTAGTGGTATTCGGGGTTGGCGTGGGATTTGGGGTCCCAGGGGTTCTCCTCGGTGAAGACGGGCCGGCCGTTGATGACGGCTGAGACCTTGTAATCGCTGGCGCCGAGGTCGAAGCCGATGCGGCAGCCGCGGAGGTGGCCGCCGGCGGGGGTCTGGTTTTCGCAGGCGGCGGGGACTTTTTCCGCGGGGCAGGCGACGACCTGGAATTTTTTGCCGTAGGCGGCGGTCATCATGTCGTGGTCGAACTTGCGCAGGCCGCGGGGCGCGTAAAGTTTACGGAGATGGGCGCCGACGTTTTTGGGTCCGCCGACGTAGAGTTTCCAGCCGCCGCGGGACCAGAGGAGGAATTTCACGAGGCGCTCGACGTAGAGGAGGGTGAGCGGGTCGGCCTCGGGGAGGACGACGGTTTCGTAGCGGGAGACGAGGCTGTTTTCGCGTTCCAGGCCCAGGACGAGCGGCACGGCGCGGCAGGATTCGCGGGTGGCGGCGACGTAGTTGAGGTTGAACAGGACGGCGGGCTGGAATTGGAGATCCAGCGGCGCGGGGTAATTGGCGGCGAAATAAAAGGTCATGGTTAGTCGGGTTGGGAAAGCGGGCGGTAATTGACGCCCATGGCGGCGAGCCGTTTTTCGTTGAGGGCGGTGCGCGACTGGAAATCGGCCCAATCGCGGGCGGCCTTGGGGGACCAGTCGGCCTCGGACAGGGCGCCCAGGCGGGGGAACATCAGGTATTCGACGTGGCGGAGGTTGGGGATGTATTCGGTCCAGAGATTGGCCTGGCCGCCGAGGACGTGGGCGGCGAATTCGGGCGCGAGTTTTTCGGGGAGGGGATCAAATTGATAGACCCGTTGCAGGGGCAGGTAGCCGCCGATGGCCTTGGGTTCGGCGGCCTGGTTGGTGGACTGGTAATGATCGAAGTAGCAATACTTGGTGGGCGTCATGACGACATCGTGGCCGCTGGCGGCGGATTCGGCGCCGCCGCCGATCCAGTCCATGAGGGCGGCGCTGGGGGCGAGGCCGCCTTCGCGGATTTCGCTCCAGCCGATGAGGGTTTTGCCGTGGGCGTTGACGATTTTCTCGATGCGGTGGGTGAACCAGCTTTGCAGCTCGCGCTCGTCCTTGAGGTTTTCAGCGTGGAGGCGGGCCTGGCAGAGGGGGCAGGCGCGCCAGTTGGCCTTGTCCACCTCGTCGCCGCCGATGTGCATATATTTGCCAGGGAAGAGCGGGGCGACTTCGGCGAGGATGTTTTCGAGGAACTCGAAGGTGGCATCGTTGCCGGCGCAATAGACGCCGTTGAAGACGCCGCCTTTTTCGGGGATGGCGACTTGGACGTTGGGGCAGGCGAACCGGGGATAGGCGCGGAGGGCGGCGGAGGAGTGGCCGGGCATTTCGATTTCGGGAACGATGGTGATGTGGCGGGCGGCGGCGTAGGCGACGACTTCGCGGATGTCGCGCTGGGTGTAAAAGCCGCCGTAGCGGCCGCGGGCGTCGTAGGCGGTGGCGGATTTGGGGTCGAGGCCGAAGCCGATGTCGCGGCGCCAGGCGCCGATGTCAGTGAGGCGGGGATATTTTTTGATTTGGATGCGCCAGCCCTGGTCATCCGCGAGATGCCAGTGGAAGGTGTTGAGCTTGTAGAGGGCCAGGAGGTCCAGGACCTGTTCAACCTCGGTTTTGGTGAAAAAGTGGCGGCTGACATCGAGCATGAAGCCGCGCCAGACGAAGCGCGGCTGGTCGGTGATCTGGAGGCAGGGGATGGGCCAGGTCCGGTTGGGGATGGGGTTGGTGGAAAAGATTTCAGGCGGGAGCAATTGGAGCAATGATTGGGTGCCGTAAAAGATGCCGGCGGCGGTTGGGGCGGTGATGGTGACGCCGTTGGTCTGGACGGAGAGCGTGTAGCCTTCCGGGCCGAGGTTGGAGGCGCTGTTGGTGGCCAGGCAAATATCGCCGGCGGGGACGGCGGCCGGGAGGGAGCGGACTTTCACGGGATAGCCGGTGGCCGTGCGCAGGCGGCCGGCGAGGAGGCGCGCCTCGTTTTTGAATTGCTCGTCGGCCAGGATGCGGGTGGCGGGGGCGAGCTGGAACCGGCCGTCGCGCGGTTCGGCGCTGACGGGGGCGGGGATGATGGGGGTGACGCCGGCGGCACTGAGCCAGGCACAACCGGCGGCCAGCAAGGCAAGGGTGGCGATTTTTTTCATGAAAGTTTTTTCCGGGATTCGCCGGCAAAATGCGCCTCGATTTCCTCGAGGGTTTTCCCGCGGGTTTCGGGCAGGAAGAACGCGGCGGTGAGGAAGTAAACGACCGTGCAGGCGGCGAAGATGAAGAACAGGGTGGAGTAGCCGTACTGGCCGACGGTGGGGAGGAAGACGCCGGCGATGACGGTGGCGATGGCCTGGTTGATGACCAGGGCGAAGCTCATGCCGTTGGAGCGGATGCGGGTGGGCATGAGCTCGGAAAGCGCGAGCCAGACGCAGACGCCGGGCCCGACGGCGAAGCAGGCCATGAAACAATACATGAGGACGGCGGTGAGCCAGCCGTTTTGCGTGGACGGCACGGGGGTGATGAGGGCGTGCTCGATTTTCAGCGGGGCGAGGCGGGCGGCATCGAGGTTGGCAAACGGATGCTGGAGGAAGGTGGTGAGGCGGGCGAGCTGATTGGTGCCGACGGGCACACAGCCGTCGCGGTCAATGGCGATGGTGGCGTCGGGGTCGTCGGAGCGGACGACCTTGGTGGCGGCGTGGAAGTCGCCGTAGGAGTAGATGACGATGAGCGTGGCGGGAGCGGAATTGTCGCCGGCGAGCGCCTGGCGGGCGGCGGGGGCATGGAAATCCACGGCGAGGGTCTGGTTGGACTGGACGACGAGGGATTGGACGACCGCGGGGCGGTCCACGCGGAGTTTTTCACTTTGGCGGAAGACCAGGCCGGCGGCGAGGAGCGAGACGATGACGCCGGCGCTGCCGAGGGAGAGGAGGAATTTGCGGCCCTTGCGGTCCACCAGGGCGATGGCGCCGATGGTCATGAGGAAATTGACGACGGTGAGGATGACGTAACCGAAGTGGGCCTGCTGGTCGCTGAGGCCGGCCTGGATGAGGATGGGGACATTATAGCCGATGAGGGAGTTGACGCCGGTGGCCTGGTTGCAGGCGAGGATGACGCAGGCGAGGAGGAAAGGGAGGACGTATTTGCGCTGGAGGAGCGAGTCGCCGGATTGGCGGGTGGCGGCGGCGCGGGATTTTTCGGCGGCGGCGACGGTCTCCATTTCCTGCAATTCGGCGGCGGCCTGGGCTGCGGAGCGGGAGCGGAGGAGGGCGCGGAGGGCGGCGGCTTTTTTCCCCCGGCGGAACAGCCAGCGCGGGGATTCGGCGACGCAGAGGGTGCCGAGGACAAAGAGGACGCCCGGGGGCAGGGAGACCCAGAAAATGCCGCGCCAGGCGGCGTCCTTGAAGGCGACGAGCTTTTGGGGGTCGTGCAACAGGGAGACGGCCTCGACGCGGCGGCTGAAATAGAAGCCGATGATGGCGGCGGCGACGATGCCGAGCGTGAGGAGCCATTGAAAGACGCCGGTGCCCTGGCCGCGGTTGGCGGCGGAGAGGCATTCGGCGAGATAAAGCGGGGCGACGACGCCGATGAAACCGACGCTGATGCCCTGGAGCAGGCGGCCGAAGACGAGGGCGTCGTAGCTGTGGGCGAGGGCGATGACGGGGACGCTGACGACGAAGAGGAGGCCACTGACGACCAGCATGGTGCGGCGGCCGAAGAGATCGGCGAAAGCGCCGGCGACCAGGGTGGAGAAAATGGTGCCGAGAAAGACCGCGGCCACGACGAGGGAACTTTGCTGGGCGCTCAGGACGCTGCCGTCGGGGAGCTTGAAGGTGGCCTGGAGGTAGGGCAGGGCGCCGGAGATGATGCCGACGTCAATGCCGTAGAGCAGGCCGCCCAAGCCGGCAACGAGCAGTAAAAAGCGGTTATAGCCGGTTTTGCCGGAGGCTTCTGATCGAGATGACCCTGGGTTCATTGGTTGCGGGCAACCCGGCGCGCCGCAGTGGCCGGGCGACGGAATTGCGATGTCATTTATCCATGTTACAAATGGATGACAGCCGGAAATTTAACGACAGCCGGGCCCAATAAAAAACGAAAATATGTCACTTTTATTTCGTTTTTGTAACATATAGATTATCAGCGGTATGAGCCAACCGATCAACCCGGCTTGGTGGCCGGCCGGGCCATTGCAGCGACACCCGATCCAGAAAGTGTTCGCCTGCGGCCATCGTCTGAACCCGCCGTTGTTCAGTCATGTCGTCAATTTTCCCCGCTTGGAAATACCGGTGTACGGGGAATATCGGAACCAGATTGAGAATGGGGGGACGGTGACGGACGTGGGGTTGACGCCGGGGACGGCGCTGTATGCGGGGCCGGGGTGCTGGAACCTGCCGGAGTGGCAGCCGGGGCTGGAACTGCTGAGCATTTTCTTTGGGCGGACGCGGGTGGGGATCCGGCTGGTGTCGTCGCGGAAGCGGAATTATCCGCAACTGGCGTGTGAGAAATACTCGCTGCCGCGGCCGATCAGCGGGCCGATACCGCATGTGCTGATAGCGCTGGCGGAGGCGCTGGCGGAGGACGAAGGGAACCCGGCGGTGACGGACCTGGTGGCGGCGCTGTTGTGCTGCGTGGAGAACCTGCTGCAACGGCCGGTGACGCGGCCGGGGGGGCGGGCGCAGACGCTGCTGGAGGAGATCCGGGTGTTTTTGCAGAGCCATTACCAGTACGAGATCACGCGGGATTCGGTGGCGGCGCATTTTGAGGTGACGCCGAACCATTTGTCGCGGCTGTTTCAGACGCACGGGCGGATGACGTTCAGCAATTACCTGACGAGCGTGCGGATTGACCGGGCGAAGCACCTGCTGCGGAATTACAATTTGAAGCTGGACGACATTGCGGCGCGTTGCGGGTATCACGACACGCCGTATTTCTGGCATGTGTTCAAGAAGATGACGAAGACGACGCCGATGGCGTATCGGTTGAAGAACCGGTCGAGCCGGCCGGCGATGCGGGCGCCGGAGGAAAACAGCTAACGCCGAGTTCAGTCCGCGGGCAGCCGGGCGAAGCAGCGGGCGAGCCGGGCGAGGAGGAGGTCAATATCGGCGGCGGTGACGCTGAGGTTGGGGCGGAGGCGGATGGTGTTTTTGCCGGCGGGGAGGAGCAGGAGGTGTTCGTCGCGCAGGGCGGTTTCGGCGAGCCTTTCGCATTGGGCGGGGGTGCGGGTGGAGAAGCCCTGGTAGAGGCCCCAGCCGCGCACGTTGAAGATGACGCGGGGGAATTTTTCCGCGAGGGCGCGGAGGCCGGCGGCGAGGTACGCGCCGTTTTGGCGGGCGCGCGGGATGAGGTTTTCGCGTTCCACAATCTTCAATTCCTGCACGAAGCGGACCATGTCGGCGAGCGAGCCGCCCCAGGTGGAATCGAGCACGCCGTGGTCCTGCATGGGTTCGAGCATGTACACCACGCCGCAGCCGAATTTTTTGGCGACGGCGATGGCCTGCGGCGGATGCGGCAGGTCCAACTGGTCGGCCATGAACAGCTCGCCGGTGGGGCCGCCGGCGGTCTGGACTTCGTCGAAGCCGAGGAAGACCTGGTGATCGTGGGCGAGGCGGCTGAGGCCCTGAAAGAAGGCGGGTTCGGCGACGCGGTGGCCGCCGGCGCCCTGCATGGGTTCGACGATGATGCCGACGATTTGGCCGGAATATTTTTGGAGGAGCCGGGCGACGAGGGCGAGGGCGTCGGCGGTGCGGGCGTGGTTGGCGGCGGCGGGGGCATCGGTGTCGATTTCCGGGAAGGGGGCCGCGAGGTTGTGGGGCATGAGGCCGTGGAAATCCTTGGTGACGACGGGGTCGGCGGTTTGCGTGACGTTGAGGGCGAAGACGGTGCGGCCGTGAAAGGCCTGTTGGAAATAGAGGAAGCGGGCGTGCTCGCCGGGGACGGCCCGGTGGCTGCGGGACTGGTGAAAGAGATTGATGAAATACTTCATCAGGTTCTCGACGGCCTCGGCGCCGGAATTGACGGCATAGACTTCGAGGCGCGGGTTGCGCATGCAGCGGGGCGCGTGCTGATAGACGGCGCGGTAATACTCGACGCATTCGGGGGTGAGGAAATCGGGATTGGCGGTCTTGGTGTTCGCCGCCAGGACGAGGCGCCGGACGTAATCGGGGTCCTGCATGGCGGGGTGGTTGAAGCCGATGAGGCGGGAGGCGTAAAAGCCGGTCCAATCGAAAATTTTGCCGCCATCCACGGTGGCCAGCCACATGCCGTCACATCGGGCGAGATCCAGGACGAAGGGGTGGACGTCGGCGATGACGTAGCGGCCGAGCTCGGCGATGAAGGCGTCGCCCACGGGGCCGATGATGGGGCGGGAGGATTCCATGGGCAAATCAGGGGCCGACGGCGGCGCGGAAGAATTGTTGCGGCGCGGCGGTGGCGGAGCCGGGGCTGAAAAGGAAGACGCCGTTGGTGCCGGTGAAATTGGTGAGCGTGGTCCAGGTGATCAGGTTGCTGGAGGTCTGGATGGCGCAGGTCCAATAGGGATCGCCGGTGAAGCTGATTTGCAGGCCGCCGCCGGCGGCGGTGATGGATTGGAATTGCGGCGCGGCGGGCGGCTGGAGCGACAGGAGGGCATTCGAGCTGAGGGCGGTGCCGGCGAGGTTGGTGGCCACGACGGAATACGTGCCGACATTGGTGGCGGCGACGAACGCCAGCGCGTAGTGGGAATTCGTGGCGCCCGGAATGTTGGCACCGTTGAACAGCCACTGGTAAGCGGGTGCGGGCAGGCCGGTGGCGGTGGCGGTGAAAAGGGCGTTGGCGCCCAAGGCGACCGTTTGCGCGAGGGGATTGGTGGTGAACAGCGGCGCCGCGGCGGGCACTTCCACGCGCAGGTTATCCACGAGCCCGAAGCTCAGGTTGGTGTTGTCGGTGACCGAGGCGAAGGGGTCCCAAAAGCCGACAAAGACGTTGCTGGCGGTGTAGGTGGCGCCGGCGATGGTGGCCAGCCGGACGCCATCCACGACCCAATCCACGGAACTGCCGCGGTGGGCGACGATGACGTCGTGCCAGGCGAGGCCGAAGGTGCCGCTGTTGAGGTTGCCGGTTTGCTGCGAATACTTTGTCTGTTGCAGGGCGGGGGCGGCCTGGCCGTTGGGGAAAGCGGCGGTGTAATAGGGGCTGGCATTGTCGAGACTGTCGGCGGGATAGCAGCCGGAGGCGGCGGGCTGCCAGTTCTTGCCGAGGTAGGCGGAGTAATCGCCAAAGCCGGTCGCGCCGGCGCTGACGCCGCCGTCGCCATCGGCGGAGAAGTAATAGCCGTCGGCCAGGGAGTTGGTGGGCCACTCGGTGCGGTTGCCGGCGGTGGCGAGGCCGCAGGTGAGGAATTCGGTGGAGCTGGCGCCGCCGGCAGGGAAGGGGCCGTTGACGTTGATCCAGGCGTCGAAGTGGAGGCGGTAATCGCCGGCGAAGCTCTGGCCGGCGGGCGAGAGCGAGAGGGCGGCGCATTTGCCGCCGGTCAAATTGACCTTCATTTGCAGGCCGAGCGTGGTGCCGTTGGCGGAGTTGGGCGCGGAGGGGATGCCGAGGGCGGAGTAATCAAAAGCGAAGGCGACAAAGGCGTCGGGGGAGCTTTGGTTGAGCGTCCACTGCGCGGCGGAATTGGTGTCGAAACTGTCGGCGAAGACGACGGCCTGGAGGGGATAGACGAGGAGCCAGGCGGGGTTGCTGGTGACGCTGCCGGAGGCGTTGGTGACGATGAGGGTGTAATTGCCCGTATCGGCGGTCTGGGCGTTGGTGAGAGTGTAGGCGGCATTGGTGGCGCCGGGGATTTTGGCGCCCGCGAAGGTCCACTGGCAGGCGAGCGGAGGGTTGCCGATGGCGGCCGCGGCGAGGGTGACCGCGCCGCCGGCGTCCACGGCGCGCCAGAGCGGCTGGGCGGTGATGACAGGCGCGCTGACGCCGCCGATGACGAGCGCGGCGAGGCCGGCCGCGGTGCCATTGAAGTCGTCGGCATCGCCGCCGGACCAGTTGGTATCGTCGTATTGCCAGACGGTCCAGGTGGTCCAGGGGTAGGTGGAGGCCGGGGCGCCGGTTTGGGCGTTTTGGCCGTTGTAATCGGCGATCCACGCCGGCCAGCCGGTGACGGTGGAATTCAATCCGGGATAAGCGCCGGGGATGGAATACCAGGTGCCGGTGTACACGATGGGTTTGAGGGTGACGCCGCCGGCGCGGGCGAGGTTGGAAACGGAGTTGCACCATTCGTTGACCCAGGCGGACATGAACGTGGCGGAGAATCCGCGGAAGCCGCCGTAGCCGTTGGTGGCATAAACATCCTCCCAGTCGAGCACGGGCGCCAGGTGGGTGCCGGCGCCCTTGACGTAGTTGCTGGCGACGCTCCAGAAGAAGGCGGCCTCGGTGTCGGCACTGAAGGCGCCGGTGAGGTTGGTGTCCACGCTGGGGCGGGCGTAATGATAGGCGCCGATGTAGATGCCGGCGGCTTGGGCGCCGGCTTCCTGGGAATCGAAATAGGGGTTGGAGTAATAGGTGCCTTCGGTGGCCTTGGTCCAGGCGAAGGTGACGCCGGCGTTTTTGACGGTGGTCCAGTTGACGCCGGGCTGGTAGCCGGAGACATCGGTTCCGAGGGGCCGCTGGGCGAGGGCCGCGGGGGGGCTCAGCGCGAAGAACAGGGGACAGCCGAACAGGCCAAGGGCCGTCCGGAAGATTTTTCCGAAAAACCGGCGAGCGCGAAGTTTGGGGATTACGGCGGGCATGGCGGGCGGGGGAGCCTAGGTGGAAAATCCATGAGCCGCGGCCACGGCCTGATGGATGACGGTGCCGTCCTGGATGTTGATGCCGCCGATGAGCGCGGGGTTTTGCCGGCAGGCCTCCGCGACGCCGAAGTCGGCGAGGGTTTCGAGGTGGCGATAAGTGACATTCGTGAGGGCCTGGGTGGCGGTGCGGGCATAGGCGCCGGGCATGTTGGCGACGCAATAGTGGGTGACGCCCTCCTCGGTGAAGACGGGGTGGTGGTGGGTGGTGGCGTGGGAGGTTTCGGCGCAACCGCCCTGGTCAATGGCGATATCCACGAGGACGCTGCCGGGGCGCATGCGGCGGAGCATGTCGCGGCGGATGAGTTTGGGGGCGCGGGCGCCCGGGACGAGCACGGCGCCGATGAGGAGATCCACGGTGGGCAACAAATCCATGAGATGCGACTCATTGGAGTAGAGGGTGTGGGCGGTGTGGAGGGTGATGTCGAGGAAGCGCATGCGTTCGAGATCCACCTCCAGGATGGTGACATCGGCGCCGAGGCCCTGGGCCATGCGGGCGGCGTTGATACCGGCGGCGCCGCCGCCGAGGACGACGACCTTGCCGGGGAGGACGCCGGGGACGCCGCCGAGCAGCATGCCGCTGCCGCCGAAATGCTTGGCGAGGAAATAGCCGCCGACGAGGACGCTCATGCGGCCGGCGATTTCGCTCATGGGTTCGAGGAGGGGAAGGCGGCGGTTGACCTCGATGGTCTCGTAGGCGATGCCGGTGACGCCGGATTTCATGAGGGCCAGGGTGAGCGGCCGGTTGGCGGCCAGATGCAGATAGGTGAAGAGGATCTGGCCGCGGTGGAGCAGGGGATATTCCTCCGGGAGCGGTTCCTTGACCTTGACCACGAGGTCGGCCCGGGTGAAGACGTCGGCGTGGGAAGACAGGATTTTGGCGCCGGCGGTTTCGTATTCCCCGTCCGGGTAGCCGGCGCCGGCGCCGGCGCCGCGCTCGACGAGGACGGAATGGCCGCGCTGGCTGAGTTGGTAGGCCCCGCTGGGCAGCAGGGCCACACGATATTCCTGTTCCTTGATTTCCTTGGGCACGCCGATAATCATAAATGCAGCGGTTCGGGTTTCACGCACCGGCGGCACGTTCCGGTTAAAGTGCCGGCCGGGCCACGCTAGCACAGCGGCGCGGGTTGTCAATTGTGGCCGGGTGACAAAATGGTATAATCTTATAATGGCGAAATGGCGGAAGAGCGCGGAAAAACGGGGGAGAGCGGGACCGGCGGGGGGCGGGTGGCGATGACAAATGGTATTTTTTCACTATTGCTTCGCCGGCGGGGGCCGGATTAGATTCGCGCGCAGCGAGATGACATGAAGGGGTACCACCGCAAATTTTTCCTCGTCGCCGGCTGGTTATTGGGCGCCGCGCTGGCCGCGTGCGCGCAGGGGACCAATGCCGCGCGCACGGTGGCGCAATTGCGGGAGCACCTGGCGGCCCGCTTGGCGGAGCCGAAGTTTTCGGCGGCGGCGTGGGGCGTCAAGGTGGTTTCGCTCGACTCGGGCGAGACCCTGTTTGAGGATCATGGCGACCGGCGGATGAGCCCGGCCTCCAACAGCAAACTTTACACCGGCGCGCTGGCGCTGGCGGAACTGGGGGGCGCCGGCCGGATTGCCACGCCGGTGTATGCGGCGGGCGAAATCACGCGCGGCGGGGCATTGCGGGGCGATCTCGTGATTGTGGGGCACGGCGACCCGAGCTGGAACGAGCGCCGGCTGGGGACGAATTTTTGGGTGCCCTTCGAGCCGTTCATCAACCTGCTGACAAATGCCGGGGTGCGGCGGATCGAGGGCGACGTGGTGGCGGATGCGACTTTTTTCCGGGGGCAGCCGACGGGGGCGAGCTGGACGATTGACGATTTGCGCGCTGGAGAGGCGGGGCTGATTTCGGCGCTGACGCTCGACGACAACGTGGCGCAGGTGCGGGTGGAACCGGGAGCGCAAGCGGGCGCGCGCTGCGCGGTGAGGTGGCTGGAACCCGGCACGGATTTGACGGTGAGCAACCAGACCACGACGGTGGCGGCGGGGGGGCCGGGAGGGGTGGAGGTGTATCAGCCGCTCGACAGCAAAACGGTTTACCTTTTGGGCGGGGTGCCGGCCGGCGGCGCGGGGGCGACGCTGGACGTGGTGGTGCCGGAGCCGGCGGAGTGGTTTGCGGCGGCGTTGAAACTGGCGCTGGAACGGCAAGGGATCACGGTGACGGGGCGGCCGCGGGCGCTGACGTGGCCGGCCGGCGGAACGAACGATTGGGCCGGCGGCGGTGCGCAGCGGCTGGGCGCGGTTTATTCGCCGCCGATGCGGGAGCTGGTGGCGAACTTCATGAAGCCGTCGCAAAATCTCGAAGCCGATCTGCTGCTGGCGCAGGTGGGCGAACTGACGCGGGGCACGAATCTACCGGCCGGGGCCACCTCGGAGGCGGCGGGGCTGGCGGCGATGGGCGATTTTCTCACGACGGCGGGCGTGGCGGCGGGGGACGTGAGGTTTGACGAAGGATCGGGCCTGTCGCGGAACAACTTGACGACGGCCAACGCGACCGTGGCGCTGCTGCAATACATGGCCCAGGGGCGCGAGGCGGATGATTTCCGGGCGGCGCTGCCGGTGGCGGGGGTGGACGGGTCGCTGCGGCACCGGTTCCGGGACACGGCGGCGGCGGGCCGGTTGTGGGCGAAAACGGGGACGCTGCGGTGGGCCAATGCGCTGTCCGGCTACGTGACGACGGCGGCGGGCGAGCGACTGGCGTTCAGCTTCCTGCTCAACCGCTTTGCGGCGGCGCCGGGGCACAGCGGCACGGAGGATTTGGATGCGCTGGCGCTGGAGCTGGCGAATTTCGCCGGGCATTCGGATAATTCGCCGGCGGCGGGGTACGCGCCGCTGGGGAGCCTGCTGGTGACGCAATTTGTGAGCGCGCCCTTTCCGCATCCGGCACGGGCGGCGGGCCACCGGTATCATGATGAGTTTTATTCGGCGGCGGAGCATTATTCCGACAGCACGGTGGCGATGTTTGTGCCGAAGCATTTCCGGGCGGGGGAGAAAACGGATTTCGTGGTGCATTTTCACGGGTGGCGGCACACGGTGGCGGGGACGCTGGCGGAGTACCGGCTGGTGGAGCAGTTCGCGGAAAGCGGCAAGAATGCGGTGCTGATCGTGCCGCAGGGCCCGCGCAACGCGGCGGACTCGTTCGGCGGAAAACTGGAGGACACGAACGGCTTCCGGACATTCCTGGCGGAGGCGCTGGAAAAGCTGCGCGCCGGCGGCGTACTGAGCGGCACGAACCTGGCGGTGGGCAACGTGATTCTCTCGGGCCACAGCGGGGGATATCACGTGATGGCGGAGATCCTGGATCACGGCGGGATGCCGGTCCGGGAGGCGTGGCTGTTTGACGCGCTCTACGGGAACGTGGAGAATTTCACGGCCTGGCAGAAAGCGGAGAACGGGCGGCTGCTGGACATTTACACCGACCATGGCGGGACGAAGGAACAGGCCGAAGCGTTGATGGCCCAATACCGCGCGAACGGGACGGCCCTTTTTGCGGCGGAAGACAGCAAGACCGCGCCGGCGGACCTGGAGACGAACCGGCTGGTTTTTCTGCACTCGGACCTGGCGCACGACGACGTGGTGAGCAAACGCGGCGCCTTTGGCGAATTTTTGAAAACGAGCTGCTTGCAGAATGACTAGAAACCGATGAATGCGCGCGTCCTGCTGCCGGGCATTTTGACCGTGATGCTCGCCGGCTGCCATGGCATGTGTCCCGCCCCCAAATCCGCCAGCCGGCCGCCGGTGAAACCCGGCGTGGAGGTGCTGTTTGAACAGCGGCTGGATTTGATCCGGGGCAAACACGTGGGGCTGATCACGAATCCAACGGGGGTGGACCGGAACCTGGACAGCATCGTGGACCGGTTTCGCGCGCAGCCGGACGTGAAGCTGGTGGCGTTGTACGGGCCGGAGCACGGGGTGCGCGGCAACGCCCAGGCGGGGGAATATGTGCCGTTTTATTACGACGAGCACTGGCAGTTGCCGGTGTTCAGCCTGTACGGGCAGACGCACCGTCCGCCGGCGGACATGCTGACGAACATAGACGCGTACATGCGGTCGTTTGACACGCAGCACAGCGGCAAGCAGGTGGGGGCGGAGATGATGAAGTCGGTGGACGTGATGGTGTTCGATTTGCAGGACGCGGGCACGCGCGTCTATACCTATGTGGCGACGATGGCGTACGCGATGCAGGCGGCGGCGGACGCGGGGATTCCGTTCATTGTGCTGGACCGGCCGAATCCGATTGGCGGGCAGGCGCTGGAGGGGCCGATTTTGGAGTATCCGAAATACAGCTCGTTCATCGGGTTGTACCCGATACCGCTGCGGCACGGGATGACGGCGGGGGAGCTGGCGCAGCTGTTCAACGCGCGATTTTTGCGGAAGAAAGTGCAGCTGACGGTGGTGCCGATGGAGCACTGGACGCGGGACGAATGGTTTGACGAGACGGGCTTGCCGTGGGTGCCGCCGTCCCCGAATTTGCCGACGCTGGACAGCGCGACGGTGTATCCGGGGCAGGTGATCCTGGAGGGCACGAATCTGTCCGAGGGGCGGGGGACGACGAAGCCGTTTGAGATTTTTGGCGCGCCGTGGATTGACGGGTTTGTGCTGGCGAAAAAACTGAATGCCTTGCGCCTGCCGGGCGTGAAGTTCCGCGAGACCTGGTTTACGCCGGCGTTCTCAAAATATTCCGGACAGCTCTGCGGCGGCTGCGAGCTGCACGTGACGGACCGGAACGCCTACCAGCCGGTCGCCGCCACGCTGGCGTTGCTGGGGGTGGTGCGGCAACTGGAGGGTGGCAAGCTGGAGTTTCACGCGGATTATTTCGACAAGGTGATGGGGACGGCGGCGGTGCGCGAGGCGCTGGAACAGGGCGAGCCGGCGGAGAAAATCGCCGGGAGCTTCCAACCGGGGCTGGCGGAATTTGCGCGGCTGCGGGAGCCGTATCTGTTGTACCGCTAAAGGCACCGCCATGCGCGCAAAATTTTTTCGCGGCGGTTTGAGCGCCCTCGTCCTGGCGCTGGTGTGCTTTGGCTGCGCGGCGCCGCGGCCGGCCGGGCCGGCGCTGCGGGCGGACAAGCTGGCGGCGATGGACGCGGCGATCAACGCGGCGATTGCGAACCACGAATGTCCGGGCGGCGTGCTGTGGGTGGAGCACGCCGGGCAGGCGTATCACAAGGCGTTTGGCCGGCGGGCGCTGGTGCCCGCGCCGGAGCCGATGACGGAGGACACGATTTTCGACGCGGCGTCGCTGACGAAAGTGGTGGCGACCACGCCGGCGGTGATGTGGCTGGTGGAGCGCGGCCGGATCCGGCTGGACGCGCCGGTGCAGGCGTACCTGCCGGAATTCACGGGCGGGGGCAGGGAACGGGTGACGGTGCGGGAGTTGCTGACGCACACGTCGGGCCTGCCGCCGGACATCGAGACGCGGAGCGGCTGGCGGGGACAGGCGGCGGCGATCCAACAAGCGTGCGCGGCGGAATTGCAGAGTCCGCCCGGGACGGTCTTCCGGTACAGCGACATCAACTTTTTCCTGCTGGGCGAGATCGTGCAGCGCGTGAGCGGGACGCCGCTGGAGGTGTTTGTGCAGCGGGAGATTTTTGGGCCGCTGAAAATGACGGACACGGGCTTCCGGCCGGGGGCGGACAAGCTGGGTCGGGTGGCGCCGACGGAGGTGGTGGCCGGCCGGCCGTGGCGCGGGGTGGTGCATGATCCGACGGCGCGGAAGATGGGCGGGGTGGCGGGACACGCGGGGCTGTTTACGACGGCTTCCGACCTGGCGCGCTACGCGCGGATGTTGCTGGACGGGGGCGAGTTGGACGGCGTGCGCGTATTGGAGGCGGAGACGGTGAAGCGGATGACGAGCGTGCAGACGCCGCCGGGGATGGCGGCGAAGCGCGGGCTGGGGTGGGACATTGACACGGCGTTCAGCGGTCCGCGGGGGGCGCTGTTTCCGGTGGGTTCGTATGGGCACACGGGCTGGACGGGGGGCTCCTTGTGGATCGCCCCGGCTTCGCGGACGTTCGTGATTTTTCTCTCCAACCGGAACCATCCCACGGAGGCGGGCAATGTAATCCATCTGCGGCGGGAGCTGGGGACGCTGGCGGCGGAGGCGGCCGGGGTGGCGCCGCAAGCCGTTTTGGCGCATTAAGATTTCCTGCCAGAGGGGCGCGGCCCGGAACGGTAAAGTGGTGAAATATGGCAGGCAAATGCGGGTTGCATTTTTGTAACAGCGATTAAGGAATTGTAACAACCTACATTTTTGAATGCAGCAATTAGCATTTTTTAATTGAAAAATTACCAGGGCTGGCGTAAAAGTAAGTCCGGGTTTTGGGGTTGCGGACGGCAAGGCCACGCGAACGTTGTGGTTTTGCATTAAAAAACCTAAGCGAAGGAGAACTATGAGATTGACCAACGGCGCCAGCCGTATTCTGCCAATAGTCGCCGCATTTTTCACGGCGGCGAACTTACTCCAGTTGCACGCAGCGCCTTACGCCTCCGGCCTTGTGAACAATGCCGGGACGATCTCGTTTTATTTGAACGAGAGCGGCGGCAACGTAACCATCAGCTACGAGGACAACTCGATCAACCCCAGTTACAACGGAGTCAGCACGGGGACGAATCTGCCCAGCGGCCCGTACAGTTTCAGCTTGGGCGGGCACAGCAGTTACACCATTGCGGTGAGCAAGACGGGGACCGGATCGGCCAGCGTGGTGGCGAGCCACCCTTCGGTGACCGGGAATCCGCGCGGTGTGGACGTGAACAAGAATGTGACGTCGCCTTATTTTGGGCGGGTTTACAATGCGTCGGCGGGATCGGCGTCGGCGACGAACCGGCTGCTGGCGATGAATGGCGACCTGTCGGGCATCGTGACCAACACGGCCGGCGTGCAATGGGCGGCCGCCAGCGCCAGCAGTCCGTACCGGCTGTCGGTGGCCGCGGACGATTACCTGCTGGTGGGTGATTTTTCAACGGCCAATTCGGGGGTCTGGCGGATTGACCCGAACTTAAATCCGAGCAACACGAACAGCACGCTGGTGCTGGGGCCGATCGGCTTGACGGCGGGGTCCGGAGCGGGGGTGCACGGGACGGAGGAGTCGCGTCCGCTGTTGATAGGCAGCCTGGGCAGCGCCAGCGGCGCGACGCTGATGATCATTGACGGCGACTTTCCGGCCAGCTCGTACAATTCCATCCTGGTCTATTCGAATCTGACGCTGGCCGCACTGCCGTGGGAAACGGCACCGGCGACCGTCGGCCCGGAGATCGGGCTCAACAGTTCGGGAACCAGCCTGGGCAACGTGTATCCGGGGCTGACGCAGGGGCCGAACGGTTACATTTACGCGAGCACGCGGCGGGAGAATTTCACGGTCCCGGACCTGGACATTTTCGACAGCGACCTGAATCCGCTGTGGAATTCGCTTTATAACTCGAGCACGGCCGATTACTTCGTGACGACTATTCCGGGGCACACCACTTACGGGTTGGCGGACTCGGCGGTTTCGCCGGACGGCAAGTTTGTGGTGGGACTGGCCTATGACAACCACTTGGTGGTGTGCTCGCTGACGAACGGCATTCCGGATGTTTCGAGCCTGTATTTGATCGCGCCGACGGCGTTTACCACGGCGGCGCGGGGGGTCTGCTGGGACGCGGCGGACAACGTTTATGTGAGCAGTTCGGGCATCGAGGCGATCCAGGAATGGACGCTGGGCTTTACGGCGACGGCCATCACGACGGGCAACGCGAGCGGGCAGACCGGTTTTGCGCTGACGCTGCCGTCCACGGTGGTGGGGGTTTACGCGACGAACTCGATTGCCAGCACGACGGTTTCGCAGGCGAACAGTTATGGCAATCCGACCAACGCGGCGTTTGTGGTTTTCCGGACGGGGAGCATCAATGCGCCGCTGACGGTGCCGCTGGCGGTGAGCGGCACGGCGGCGAGCGGGACTTATACGATCGGCGCCACGACCAACGTGGTGATTGCGGCGGGGCAGAGTTCCACGAACATCGCGGTGACGGCGGTGACGGACGGCGTGCCGCGTCCCACGACGACGATTGTTGCGACGCTGGGGACATCGCCGGGTTACACGCTGGCGCCGGCGAGTGCGACGCTGGATTTGATCAACACGGCGCCGGACGAGGTGGTGGCGGCGGCAAATGTGCCGACGATGTACAACGCGTTTTCCAACGACTATGCGAGCTTTGTGCTGACGCGGTGGGGCGACACGAATGCCGGGACCTTCACGGTGAGCAGCTACACCTATGGAGGGACGGCGGTGCCGGGGGTGGACTTCACGTTGCCGGCGGCGATCACCTTCAATCCGGGCGACTTCTCGTACACAAATAACATTTATCCCTTGCAGAACGGCCAGCCGCCGGTGGACAGCGCGGCGAATCCGTATGTGGGGAACAAGACGGCGACCATCGCGGCGGCGAGCGGGACGGGGTTCTCCGGTTCCGGGACGAACGTGGCGGCCCTGACGATCCTTGACAGTGCCAACCCGCCGACGACGGTGTTGTTCGCGGACCCGCTGACGTCCGCGAGCGATGCCGCGAACTGGGGGGTGACGTCGGCGAACAACAACATGCAGACCAATGCGATTGATAACACCATCACGTTTGGCTATGACCTGCAGAACGGGGATCCGTCGGATTACGGAGCGATTCCGCTGCCGCCCAGCGGGGCGGCGACGGCGTTGCGGGTGACGGTGAACAAGGATGCGACGATCGGGGCGGCGGCGGGGGTGAACCTGTATCCGACCAACGTGAGCTTCCATGGGAATTACGCGGTGCGTTTCAGCATGAACCTGATCCAAGGGTATGATTTCAGCACGACCACGGAAGGGCCGGTTTTCGGGATCAATCACGGCGGCCACGCCACGAACTGGTGGTCGAACAGCGGGGTATTGAGCGGCTGGGGCAGTCCGCCGACGAACGTGTGGGATGCGGACGGCATCTGGTACTGGATTGACGCGGACACGGGCAATGCCACCGGCGAGTACTTGGAATTCACGGGCTTGGGCGGCACCAACAACAACACCGGCTGGGCGGAGCTGGCGGCTGCCTATGTGACGCCACTGGAAAACGCATACAAGACGAATGTGTTCACGGGGGGCATCGAATTTGGTCCGGGCCTGGTGAGCAACGGGTCGGTGGTGAACGGCGCCACGGCCAACCACTGGGCGGACGTGGAGATCAAGCAACTGCAAAACACGGTGACGCTGTCCATTGATAAGACGCCGATCTTTGTCTATACGAACACCACCAGCTTCACGAACGGCACGTTGATGCTGGGCTACAACGACCCCTACAGCTCGGTGGGAACGATTGATTCGGCCGCTTATTATTCCAACCTGCGGGTGGTGGGGGTGGGCGTGCCGGCCATCAGCCAGATTGCGATCAACAAGTTCAACAGCACGGCGGTGATCAACTTCACGACGGAGGACGGTGACGCGACGGCGGGAACGTTCACACTACTGAGTGCGGCGGTGGTGACGGGCCCGTACACGGCGGCGGCGGGGGCCACGGTGACGGCGCTCGGCGCCGGGGCGTTCCAAGCGGTGGTGCCGGAAAGCGGGCCCACGGAGTTCTATCGGATCAGCCAGCAATAGCCGGGAAACCGAGCCAGAGATGAGCATAGCAGCCGGTCCATTATAGTATATATTAAGAAGCATGAGTATAGAAGAACGTGGATCAGACGAAAGCCGCAAGCGGACCGGCGGCTTCACGTTGATCGAGCTGCTGGTGGTGATCGCGATCATTGCGATCTTGGCGGCCATGTTATTGCCGGCGCTGTCGGCGGCGAAGGTGCGGGCGCAGGCCATCAAATGCGACAGCAATTTGAAGCAAATGGCGGTGGGCTGGCACATGTATGCGCTGGACTTCAACGATTTCATGGTGCCCAACGCGCCGTTGACGGCGGTGAACGCGGCGCAGACGTGGTGCGGCAACCAGAGCGAAGGCTGGGAGAACCAAGCGGCGAACACCAATACGACGGTGTACACGGCTTCAATCGTGGGGCCGTACATGGGAAACCAATTGGGCGTCTATAAGTGTCCCGGGGACTACCTGCCATCATTGAATGGCGACCGGATCCGGAGTTACTCGATGAACGCACAGATGGGAAACGCGCTGGCCAACGTTTACAAGGAGACGGATGACGACAACAACGACGAATATTACGTCTTCAAGAAAGTGACGGAACTCAGCGTCATGACGCTTGCGCCTTCGGACGCGTTTATATTCTGCGAGGAACACATGTGCAGCCTGTTTTTTGACGGGTATCTGCAGGTGGACTGCGTGGCGGCGAACTGGCCGGATGTGCCGGGCTGCTATCATGGCAACGCCATCGCGGGCTTTGTTTTTGGCGACGGCCACGCGGAATTGCACAAGTGGCAGACGCCGTCGCTCAAGTCACCGCACGTGCCCTATACGCCGGGGTATTATTCGGACGCTGGCGGGGCCTATGTGGCGGCGATCTCTCCCAGCGGCAAGGCGAATCCGGACTGGCAATGGTTTACGAGCCATGCGACGGCCTTGAAGCAATAGGCCGGAAGCCGCAGCAAGAGTGTTCGATCAACGCGGGCTCACTTGGAGCCCGCGTTTTTCCTTGGCGGATTGGAAGGAGAGAATGCCATTTTGGGCGGTGACGCCGGCGAACGGATCGTTGGTGATGAGGAGGCTGCCGTCAATGTCCATGTAATCGGCGAGTTCGGCGAGGTGCGCGGCGGCGCTGATTTGGACGCTGGTTTCGATCATGCAGCCGATCATGGTTTGGAGGCCGGCCTGGCGGGCGGCTTCGAGGGTTTGCTTGGCCATGGAGACGCCGCCGGTTTTGACGAGCTTGATGTTGACGCCGTGAAAACATTCGGCGCAGCGCGGGATGTCGGCGACGGTGTGGCAGGATTCATCGGCGAAGACGGGTAGGGGCGAGCGCTCCTTGAGCCAGATCAGATCACGGTTGCTGGCGTCGCGCGGCATGGGTTGCTCGACGAACTGGATGTTTTGGTCGGTGGCCACGAGCCATTCGATCATGCGGAGGGCCTCTTCCTTGGTTTTCCAGCCTTCATTGGCGTCCACGCGCACGGGCTTGTCCGGCGCGGCGGCGCGGAGGGCGGCAAAGTTTTCCCGGTCGCGGGGATCGCCGACCTTGAGTTTGATGACGGGGAATTGGGCGGCTTCGAGGACTTTCCGGTGGATGACGGACGGCTCGTCAATGCCGATGCTGAAGGAGGTGATGTGGTGGTGTTCGCGGAAGCCGAGGCCGAGGAAATCGTGGAGGGTCTGGCCTTGGTGTTTGGCGGCGCCGTCGAGCAGGGCGAGGTTCAAGGCGCATTTGCCGGCCATGGGGAGGCCGGGGATTTGGTCGAGCCAGGCCATGCTGCCGGGGATGTCCGCGAAGGAAAGCTGGGCGGGATTCAACTGCGAGAGGGCGCGGAGGGTGCCGGCCGCGGACTCGCCGTAGAGGACGGAGGGGGCGGCCTCGCCGAAAGCGGGGGCGCCATCGCCGTTGGACAGTTCCACGATGACGGTTTGGTGGGTGCCAGATCCTTTGCTGCTGGCAATTTTCCACGGGTTGGCGAGCCGGAGCTCGCACGCGCGGGCATTGATCTTCACCCGCAAATTCAAGCATATTTTCGACTTTTGGGAAATCAAAATTTCACTTTTCCCGGGAAATAAATCGGGCAGACTCCGGGAGTGGCTGAACTGCAAAAATTGGTGGATGCGACGGTGGCGGCGGTGCTGAAAAAATTCGCGCCGATCCACCTGCGGCCCGAGGAAATCGCGGTGTCGGTGACGGACCTGGGCGCAAAGGATTTTGCGGGCGCGCACCATCGGGGCGACGCGCGGATGTATCCGGCGAGCGTGGTCAAGCTGTTTTACCTGGCGGCGGCGCATCGCTGGCTGGAGGACGGGCGCCTGGCGGACACGGCGGAATTGCGGCGGGCGCTGCATGACATGATCGTGCATTCGAGCAACGAAGCGACGGGGTACGTGGTGGACGTGCTGACGGAGACGACCAGCGGGCCGGAGCTGGCGCCGGCGGAGCTGGCGGCCTGGGAGGAGAAGCGGAACGCAGTAAACCGGTATTTTCAGGCGCTGGGCTATCCGGACGTGAACGCGAATCGCAAGACGTGGAATGACGGGGCGTACGGGCGGGACAAGCAGGCGCTGGACACGTTCACGCCGGCGCGGAATTTTTTGACGACGAAGGCGACGGCGCGGCTGCTGGGGGAGATGGCGACGGGGCGGTGCGTTTCCGCGGCGCGGTGCGCGGAGATGCTGGAGCTGCTGCGGCGCGATTTTGCGAACCCGGCGTGCCGGGACGACCAGGCGCGCGAATTCAGCGGGGCGGGGCTGCCGGCAACGGCGCGGCTGTGGTCCAAGGCCGGCGACATGAGCGCGGCGCGGCACGACGCGGCGATTGTGGAGCTGGCGGGCGGGCGGAGGTTTGTGCTGGTGGTGTTCACGACGCGGCCGGACAGCAAGGAGGTCATACCGGAGATGGCGCGGCAGATCGCGGCGGGGATATGAGTCCAGCGCGAGTGGTTACAAAAACACAGGAAAAGCGACAACTTTATTGTTTCATCCGGCCGCCGGGAACCCCAAGCTCAGGCCGGTGAATTGCAGGTGAAACACGAATCCACGCATGGCTGCCAACGACTATCCCCCGGTTCCGGCCGCTCCCCGGCTGACATCCCTCGACGCGCTGCGCGGCTTTGACATGTTCTGGATTTTGGGGGCGGACTCGCTGGTGTATGCGCTGCACGAGCTGAGCGACAACCCGGCGACGAAATTTTTCGCGACGCAGCTCGATCACGCGGAGTGGGAGGGATTTCATTTTTACGACCTGATTTTTCCGCTGTTCGTGTTCATCATGGGGGTTTCGACGGTGTTTTCATTGACCAAGATCATTGCGCGCGAAGGGCGGGCGGCGGCGGTGAAACGGGTGTTGAAGCGGGGCGCGCTGCTGTTCATCGTGGCGCTGATTTATTCGGGGGGGTTCACGAATCCGTGGCCGGACATGCGGCTGATGGGGGTGCTGAACCGGATTGCGCTCTGTTACACGTTCGGGGGGCTGCTGTTTATTTTTTGCCACTGGCGCGTGGTGGCGGCGGTGGCGGTGGCGCTGCTGCTGGGGTATTGGGCGCTGCTGGAGCGGGTGCCGTTTCCGGACGTGCGGCCGGTGCCCGGGGGCGCGGCGGTGATCACGAAGGAGGCGGGCTTCACGCGCGTCTCGCAATTGAATCTGGCGAGCACGAACCTGATCCGGGGCTCGTATATCCAGGGCGTGAACCTGACGGATTACCTGGATCAAAAATACCTGCCGGGGCGCAAGTATGACGGGACCTACGATCCGGAAGGGTTATTGAGCACGCTGCCGGCGCTGGTGACGGGATTGCTCGGGATTTTCGCGGGGCTGTGGCTGCGCAACGGCTCCGTGCCGGACACGAAGAAGGTGTGGTACCTGGTGGGCGCGGGCGCGGCGGGCGCCGCGGCGGGCTGGCTGTGGGGGTTGGAGATGCCGGTGATCAAAAAAATCTGGACGTCGTCGTATGTGCTGGTGGCGGGGGGGTACAGCGCGATGTTGCTGGGGGCGTTTTACTGGGTGGTGGACGTGAAGAAAAAATCGGCGTGGTGCCAGCCGTTTGTGTGGATCGGGATGAATCCGATCACGTTGTATCTGACGAGCAATTTTCTGGGGGGCCTGGGGTTCGAGAAACTGGCGGTGCGGCTGGCGGGCGGGCCGGTGAAGAATTTTTTGGACGCGCACGTGGCGCGCGGGTTCGGGCAACTGGTGATTTCGGCGGTGGCGGTGGCGCTGTTCGTCTGGTTCGCGCGGTTTCTGTATCAGCGAAAAATCTTTCTGCGGCTGTGAGGAGCCGGGAGGGCGGCGAAATCATCGGCTGGCCATGGGCGGGGACACTTTGTAGCTTGGGCGGATGCTGAACTATATCTGGCTGGGGCTGATGGTTTGCGCGGTGCTGATTGGGGGCTGGAACGGGCAGTTGAAGGCCGTGGCCAACGGGAGCCTGGACTGGGCGAACATCGCGGTGGTGAACATTGCGTTCACGCTGATCGGGGTGATGGCGCTGTGGCTGGGGATCATGCGGCTGGCGGAACGGTCGGGCTTGGTGGCGCTGGTGGCGCGGGCGCTGCGGCCGGTGATGCGGTGGATTTTTCCGGAGGTGCCGGCGGAGCATCCGGCGATGGGGGCGATGCTGATGAACATCGCGGCAAACATGCTCGGGCTGGGAAACGCGGCGACGCCGTTTGGGCTGCGGGCGATGAAGGATCTGGAGTCGCTGAATCCGCGGCCGGGCACGGCGACGAATGCGATGTGCACGTTTCTGGCGATCAACACGAGCGGGATCCAATTGGTGCCGGTGACGGCCATCGCGATTTTGGTGGCGAACAAGTCCACGAACCCGACGGCGATTGTGGGGACGTCCCTGATTTGCACGGCGTGCGCGGCGGTGGCCGGCGTGCTGATGGCGAAATTCTTGAGCCACCTGCCGGGGTTTCGCCTGAGCCCGGTGACGACCAGCCGGAGCGGGGCATCAGAGGCGCAACCGCCCGCGGCGGAAGCGGTGCAGGCGAACGAGCCGGCCGAACCGCTGAAATGGTGGGGCAAGGCGGCGGTGACCGTGTTTCTGCTGTTTTTTGCCTGGCTGTTTCTGCGGCTGATGTTTCCGGATGTCTTCAAGTGGCCGGCGGCCACGGAGCCGGCGGAGGCCAATCTGTTTGTACGGCTCCTGGGCGCGGTTTCCTTGCTGGCGATTCCGTTCCTGCTCTCGGCGATTCCCCTGTGGGCGGCGGTGCGGCGGGTGAAGGTGTATGACGAATTTGTGGACGGGGCGAAGGAGGGGTTCAACGTGGCCGTGCGCATCATTCCGTATTTGGTTGCGATGCTGGTGGCGGTGGGAATGTTTCGCGCGGCGGGGGGGATTGATTGGCTGAGCCGCGTGCTGGCGCCGGTGTTTGGGCTGATCGGCTTTCCCCCGGACCTGCTGCCGATGGTGTTGGTGCGGCCGTTGAGCGGCACGGCGTCGCTGGGATTCTTCACGGAACTGGTGAAGACTTGCGGGCCGGACAGCCTGATTGCGCGGATGGGCGGAACGATCTATGGCAGCACGGAGACGACGTTTTACGTGCTGGCGGTTTATTTCGGGTCGGTGGCGATCAAGCGCACGCGGCACGCGCTGCTGGCGGGGCTGACGGCGGATTTTGTGAGCGTGGTGATGGCGGTGATCGTGTGCCGGATGGTGTTCCGCTGAGGGCCGCGTCCCGCGCGCGGCAGTTCTTTATTGGGCAATGGGCGCCATCAGTTTGCGGTTCATGAGCAATTGGCTCTGAGTGCTGGTGATGGCGTTGGTGCGGAATTGCTGGAATTTGCCCAGCTCATCGGCGGAGAGAAAAGCACTGGCCTGGGCGGCCGTCTGCGCATAGATGGAGTCCATGAGCTGGAGGCTCTGGTCGCCTTCGTCGGGCGAGGCGATGTTGGCGAAATTGAGCATGGGAATGGTCTGGTAGTTGGCGGGCAGGCCGGCGGAAGTGAGCGCGGATTGGGCGGCCTGCTGCATGGCTTGCATGAGCTGGGATTTCTTTTCGGCCACGGCGTCGGGGTCGCCGCTGAGGCTGCCGGCGAATTGGGCCGCGGTGAGGGTGCTGAGGAGATTCTGGGTGTAATCCTGGTAGCGGGCCAGACCATCCGCGCCGATCAGGTCTTGCAATTGGTTTTGCAGGGTGGCGTCCGCGCCGGCGAACAACTGGTCAACGTCGGCGCGGCCCAGGTGGTCGTGGAGGGCCTGGGTGATGAGGTCAACGCTGCTCATGACGTGGTCGGCTATGAGGTCGTTGAATTTGGCGGTCTGATCGGGCGAGAGCTTGAGGCTTTTGGCGAGGTCGGAGTAGATGGCCGACATGGCGATTTTTTGCTGCTCGCGGAGGCTTTTGCGCGTGGCGGGATCGGCGGTGATTTTATTGAGGGCGCTGGTGTTGCCGGCGATGGCTTTCTCCTGGCGGAGGGCGCCGACTTCGCCGCGGAGCTTGAGGACTTCGGCGGGATTCTTTTTGGCGGCGGCGAGTTCGGCGGTGAGGGCGGCGATGCGGTTGGTGGCGTCGTCGCGTTCGTGCTGCACCTGGCTGAGCTGCGCGGCCAAATCGGCGGACGCCGCGGTGGTTTGAACCTGGCGGCGCAGTTGGGCGGCCTGCCGGGCTTCATAGATGCCGGCGCCGGCAAGGATGGCGATGGCGGCGGTGACGAGTGTTTTTTGGAGGGTAGTCATGGCGATGATTTTGGTTGCAGTAACAATGACGGAGCTGGATACCGCCGAGCCAGCAAGCGCGGCGGTGGAAATGGTGACGGCCAGGCCGGCGGGGGCGGATTGGACGGCGTTGGCGGAAATGAGGACGGCGAGGCCGGCGGCGCCGGCGGCCACGCCGCGCTTGGCGAAGTCCTGGCGGAGGCGATCGGTGGCGCGAGTGACGCGTTTTTGGGCGGCCTCTTGGCTGATGCCGAGGATGGCGGCGATTTCAGGCGCGGATTTCTTCTCGAAGTAGCGGAGCAGGAGGGCGTCGCGGTCGGCTTCATTCAATTCCCCAAGGGCGGCATCAAGATGGGGCGCAAGTTCTTCCCAAGAGGCTTCGGGATCGGGGGCGAGCAATTCGTGCATGGTGGCGGCCTCCTGTTCACGGGCGCGGCGGCGGACTTCGGAGCGGACGGTATTGGCGGCGAGGTTTTGGGCGGTGCGATGGAGCCAGCCGGCGAGGACGGGGCGGTGGGTGAGCCGGGCGGCGTTTTGGGCGAGGGCCACAAAGACGCCCTGGGTGACATCCTCGGCCAGATGCGCATCGCAGACCATGCGCAAGGCGGCGGAATAGACCAGGTTGACGTGCCGCTCCACGAGTTCGGTGAAGGCCGCTTCGGAACGCGTGCCGGCGAAGGCATCCAAGAGTTGTTGATCGGTCTGATGGTTCACTCTGGAGAATAGTAACCGCCGGCGGCCAAACCGGACAAAAAAAAACGGGGAAGTTTTTGGCGTGAAAATGGCCGAAATGACCTCCGCCTACAGCGCCATGACCAACTGGGTGGATTGATGGGTTTTGCGTTTGCCTCCGGTGAGGTTTCGCCTACGATGAATGCGAATTCAGCACTTGAGCAATCAGGTCAAAAAGATCAATGCAGGATCGCTCATCCCCACCGGCGGCTACGCCGGTCTGGTCGGTGGCGTCAGTGACTTGCTGGAAGCCGCGCGTCGCGCCAGCGTACGAACGGTCAATGCGTTCATGACGGCGACCTATTGGGAAGTGGGCCGGCGCATTGTGGAATTTGAGCAGCGCGGGGAGAGACGGGCGGGATATGGCGAGGAAGTTCTGGCACGGCTGGCCGGCGATCTGACCGCGCGTTTCGGGCGCGGCTATTCCCGGCAGAATTTGCAGCGATTCCGGCAATTCTATTTGTCCCAACCGGCGGAAAACATTTGCCCGACACTGTCGGGCAAATTGATGTCCCAACAAAAATGCCAGACACCGTCTGGCGAATCCGCTTCCACAATTCGCCCGACAGCGTCGGGCATTTTTCAGACACCGCCTGGGCAGTCTTTGCCCATCGCCCTCTCCGATCTCGCCCGCGCGTTCCCGCTGCCGTGGTCGCATTATGTTCTGCTGATCAACCGCAGCCGCTCACCCGAAGCCTTCGCGTTCTATCACGCCGAAGCCCTTCGCGGCGGCTGGTCCGTGCGCCAGCTCCAAAGGCAGATCGACAGTCAGTTTTACGAACGCACCGCCCTCTCGCGCAACAAGGCAGCCGTGCTGGCCAAGGGCGCGCAACCGCAGCCGGCCGACGCCGTCAGCGCCGACGAAGAAATCCGCCATCCGCTCGTGCTCGAATTCCTCGGCCTGCGCGACGAATACTCGGAAACGGATCTTGAGGATGCCCTGGTCCATCACCTGGAGACGTTTTTGCTCGAGCTTGGCAACGACTTCGCTTTCATCGGTCGTCAGCGCCGCCTGCGCTTGGACGACGAATGGTATCGGGTGGATCTGCTCTTCTTCCACCGTCGCCTGCGCTGTCTGGTTATTTTTGACCTAAAACTCGGCCGGTTCACCCACGCTGATGCCGGACAGATGCATCTCTATTTGAACTACGCGCGAGAACACTGGGCACAACCCGGGGAAAACCCGCCAGTTGGCGTCATCCTATGCTCCGGCAAGAGCGACGTGCTCGTGCGCTACGCCACCGATGCGCTGCCCAACAAACTACTCGTCCGCGAATATCTCACCGCACTGCCGGATGAAAAAGTTCTCGCCGCCGAGCTGGAAAAAATACGCAAACAACTGGAGTCGCGGAAATGAATACAACGGCTGGATCTGGCAAATCGCCGCCTTGATTATGACCAGTGTGCATAAACTGCCATCTGCCCAAAGCCGATTTCAATACACGATCCCGCCGGAGTCCAATGACAATTAGGCCGCATGCGTATCTCCACCATAAACACAGGACTGCTTGCACTGATTTGTGGCGTAGTCGTAGAGATTATCTATGCTATCACTTATTATTTGCTCGGTTCTACCTACGGATCCGGCACATTTACCAACATTTGGTGCGGTTCGTTTTTATGGATTCATTGGCCGATTATAAAAAAACGTATCAAATGATTCCTAACGACTGGCAGCGCCTCTGTGCGTTGCAATCCCCCTTTAGAAGCGGTTAAATGTAAATATTTGCATGCCAATGCCAATCTGTATGAACTCCTATAAAAACGACCTTGATTCGCCGTGGATTCCTAGCCAGCGCCGGGCATTTGTGGCGCGCGAAAGTCAATTTCCTCGGTGGATTGTGCTTTTGTTTCTGGCGGTGGGCTTGGCGGGGGGCGCTTCGGTTCGGGCGGCCGGACCGGGGACGATTCAACTGGATGCGGAACGGAAGCTGGTGACGCTAACGGATGGGCAGGGGCAGTTGGCGTTGCGGTTGAATTACGATGGACGCTGCGTTTTGGATCAAGTCATGGTGCGCGGGCGTGAGGTGGCGGCGGAATCGGGCGTGGCCAGCGGCATTTGCGTGGCTGGCCAATGGTTCACCACGAAGACCGGCATCGCCACGCCGGGCGTGGCTGTCAGCCAGGACACCCTCACCGTGACGGGAATTGTCTTTGGCCAGCCGGGGAGCGAGGTCCGGGAGACCTGGCAATTCACGGTGCTGGCGGATCGGATTGTGTGGCGGATCACGCGGAAATATTCGGCGGCCGCCACGCTGGAGGACGCCGCGTTCCCGGAATGGGATTTCAGCGATATGTCCACGTGGACCGGGGGCATGCTTGATAACGGAGGCGTGGTTTGGAACAAGTATCTGGAAACGCCGAATGCGACCTATGGCGCGCACGCCGGCGCGGTGACGTTCTGGAATCGTGAGCGGCACGATTGCCTGCGAATCATTCCCGCCCTGCCCAAGGACCAATTTGGAACCGTCCGCTTCTCGCATCAGCCGAAGGACGTGTTCTCCTTCAATTACGTCGTCAGCGATGCGGAGCAGAAACCCAAGCATGATTTGAACCGTTTTCTGCCGGATCGGCAGGATTTGTGGGCCCCGTTCCAGGTGAGCGCGGGTGAAGTCAGCGCCGAATTTGCCTTGCAGGCGTTGGATTACAACCAAGCCTATGACCGGGGCACGTTTTCGGGATTGGACGGTGGCAGCATTCGCGAGTTGCTGAATACGGTGGCGCGGTATGGGGTGATCGACACGCGCTTGGTGGGCGGCAACGGCTGGCGGTCCGGCTACATCTGCCTGCATGAACAATTCTTCGGGGAGATTGGGCTGGCCTTGGATGATCCGGATTACATCGCCAATTATTCCAAGGCGCTGGATTATTATCGGGATCACGCGATCCGCCCGGACGGACGGGTCAAATCGCGCTGGACCTATAATGCCGGGGATGCGATGCCCGGCAGCTATGATAAGTTGGGTTTTTATGAGGCGCAGTGGGGCTGGCTGCTGGATTCGCAGCCGGATTATGTGATCAATGTGGCCGGGCAGTTTGATCTGACGGGAGACCGGCCATGGCTGGCCGGGCAGAAGACCGCGTGCGAACAAGCGTTGAATTTTCTGGTGCGCCGGGAAGTCGGCCACAGCGGTCTGGTGGCCATGATGAACGACTCCCGCAAAGCGGGGAAATCCAGCGACTGGATTGATGTGGTCTGGGCCTCCTACGAAAACGCGCTGGTGAATGCCGAACTATACTACGCGTTGGGGTTGTGGGCCGGCGCGGAGGAGGCGCTGGGCGATCCGGCCCAGGCAGCCGCCTATCGTGATTTTGCAGCGCGATTGAAGACCAGTTTCAACCGGCCGGTCTCTGAAGGCGGCTTTTGGAATCCGACCAACCAGTGGTATGTCTATTGGCGCGACCAAGATGGGTCCATTCACGGCGACAACTTGGTGACCCCGGTGAATTTCACGGCGCTGGCCTACGGTATTTGCGATGACCCGGCGCGGCAGAAGGCCATTCTCGACCGCATGGAAGCGGAGATGCAAAAGGAGCATCTGTTCTCCTGGCCGCTTTGTTTCCTGCCGTACGCTCCCGACGAAGGCGGCGCGGGCGCGACTTTCCCCAAGTACGAAAATGGCGATCTGTTTCTGTCCTGGGGCGAAGTGGGAGTGCGCGCTTACGCCGCTTATGATCCGGCCCTGGCGCTGAAGTACGTCAAGAAAACCCTGGCCCGTTACGACCAGGACGGCTTGTCTTATCAGCGCTACCTGAGGCAGTCGCAACGCGGCGAGGGCGATGACATTCTGGCGGGAAACTGCATGGCCATCGTGGGCCTGTATCGCGATATTTACGGCGTTCAGCCCAAACCCAACCGGCTTTATCTCGCACCTCACCTGACGGCCGAACTCAGCGGCACGAAGCTTCGCTACTTATTGCGGGGGCGGCTCTATCTGATTGAGCCGGCCGGCGAAGGTGGCTCGATCACGGCCAATGCGTGCACGCTGCGCGCCGCGCACCCGTTTGGGGTCAACGCCACGGACACGGGCCTGGAATATTTTCCGGGCACAAACCCGGATTGGGCCCTATCAATTACGCAGTCGGCCGCCCAGCCGTTGACAGTTCAAATTAACAGTTGGCCCGACGATCCCGACGCGCCACGTCAGTGGATGGAAACGGCACCGCAAGTCCCTGGCACGACGCGGCACGTGGCGGCCCACTTACGACCCAACGCAATATACAAACTGAAAGCCAACGGCAAGGTCACCGCCTCCCTGCGGGCGGATAAAACCGGGCGAATCGAGTTCACCTACAAGCGTGGTTACGCCGCGCCGCAGCAGTTTGAAATTGGTCCGGCAACCCCATAGGTCCGATTTCTCAAGGGGAATTGCCTCCAGCGGGGTCCGGTGGCGAATCAGGGAAGCCGTCTCGAGCGGGCCAAAGAAACGAGTGTGAGCCGGTGCCTGCGCCCCGCCCCCAGCTCATGAAAGACGGCGATCCTTTCCACCCGCTTTTGGGAACGCTGTTTTGGGCGCGAGTGAATGGAGGCCTCCCCGCTTTCGGGGATATTGAGGGAGGCGGACTTGGGCTACCGTATTTTGGCTGACGTGAAAGCGACTGGATTTCACGATGTTCAAAGATTGGCGGCATTGGACCAAGGGCAACGGCGCGATGGATGACGGCCATGCGAAAATAGATTTATGGCCGGATGTTTCCGAACTGACGTCGGAGGAACGCATGGCGACGGGGCATTGCCTGGTGCTGGTGGGAGTGCCGGCCCATTGGCGGGAATTGAGCGGGGACGCGGTGACCGACGCGAAATTGCTGACGGTGATTGAAAAAGCCGACGTGGTGAGCCCTTGGACGGTGGGAAGATATCAGTCGCCACGGGCAGACGGTTTGGAGCCGGGGAAATTCGCCATTCATCCGGCGATTGCGCGGCGGTTGCTCGGCAATGCGCTGCGTCCGATGCCTTGAATTATGACAACAAGCCACAATGGTTGGTCCACTGCCGCCCTTTGCGTTCAGCTTGGGGTGGCCTTGATGATGGGCGGGCCGCTGCGTGGCGCCGGAGAACATCCGGCAACCTTCTGCAATCCGCTGGACCTGGATTATCGCTTCCAACTGGACGGAGTCTCGCGGCGCGAAGCGGCCGATCCGGCGATCGTGTACTTCGACCGGGAATACTGGCTGTTTGCTTCGAAGAGCGGGGGCTATTGGCATTCGCCGGATTTCAGCCACTGGACGTTTGTGGACGGGAAGAACCTGCCGATTGAGGATTATGCGCCGGCGCCGGCGGTGATCAACGGGCGGATGTATTACACGGCCTTCAATACGAAGGCGATTTATCGGGCGGACGACCTGCGGGCCGGCGTGTGGACCAAGGCCGGCGAGCTGAAGGACTATGCGGACCCCGCGCTGTTCCAGGATGACGACGGGCGGGTGTATGTCTGCTATGGATGCAGTTCGGGCGGCGGCATCAGCGTGGCGGAATTGGATCCGGCGAATGATTTCAAAGAAGTTGGCAATCCGGTGCTGGCGTTGAACTGCGATCCGCCAAACCGGGGTTGGGAGGTGCGGGGGGATGACAATGCGGGGACGCTCGAAAACGGCGGGCTTTCTGAGCGACCCTATGTGGAAGGCGCCTGGCTGACAAAACACGACGGGAAGTATTACTTGCAATACGCCGCGCCCGGAACTCAATTTCGCAGTTACGCCGATGGCACGTTTGTGAGCGATGCGCCGAAGGGGCCGTATGTTTATGCGCCGTACAGTCCCTTTTCACACAAACCGACCGGTTATGCGACCGGCGCCGGCCATAGCGCCACCTTTCAAGACGCGGCGGGCGGGTGGTGGCACGTGTCCACGATGGTGATCAGCAAGCGGCACATGTTTGAGCGGCGGATTGGAGTATTTCCCGCGGGTTTTTGCAGGGACGGGCAGATGTTCTGCGATACTTACCTGGGCGATTACCCGCAGTTTCTGCCGGGCGGGAGGCGTGCCGGCGGCGAGAATCATTCACCAGGGTGGATGTTGCTGTCGCGGGCCAAGAGCGGCGAGGCGTCGTCGGCGCGGGCCAATTTTCCGGCGGCCAACGCGTTTGACGAGAATATTCAAACCTGGTGGTGCGCCAAAACCGGCCAGCCGGGGGAGTGGCTGAAGGTGGATCTGGGAAAGCTTTGCCGGATCGAGGCCCTGCAGATTAACTTTGCGGATGAGGGGGCGCAGGTCCATGGCAAGCTGCGCGGGGAGGCCTATCAATATTATGTGGAAGCGTCGCGCAACGGTTCCCAATGGGAGCGGATTTTGGATCGCAGCGACAATCAACGTGACGCGTGCCACGATTACGAACCGTTGGCCAAGGCGGTCAAGGCGCGTTACGTCCGGCTGGTGAACGTGCATTGTCCGGGGGGCGCCGACTTTTCGGTCAGCGGTTTTCGGATCTTTGGGAATGGTCTTTCCCGGGCCCCGTCCGCGGTCAGTCAGATGACGGTGCAACGAAATGCGAGCGACGGGCGGAAGGCCAGAATTTTCTGGACGCCGAGCGCGCGGGCGGAATTCTACATCGTTCGCTTCGGCCTGGCGCCCGACCGGTTGTTCGAGAATTACCAGATCTACGACGCCACGGAGGCGCAAATCAATTCGTTAAACACGGGGATTTCTTATTACTTCACGGTGGACGCGGTCAACGACAGCGGCGTGACGCAGACCAAGTCAACGGTATTGCTCAAGCCGTAGGAGCCAACCGACAGCAGGGTATTTCCCCAATTGCTCACATGATGGTCAAAGGTCATGATTTGCTCAACCGCCGAAAAAACCTGCTGCTGCTGGCTGCGTTCTGTGAATGCGCTGGCTAGCGACAGGGCCAGTTCCTTGGCCTTCCAAATAGATTGAATGCTGGGCTTAATCCGGGTCACCGCCGCATCAAACTCCCGCTGGCGATCCGGTTCTTCGGTAAAGCCCATGGCTGCCAGCGACGGCTGCAACTGCTTGTCTTCAAACGTCGTCAAATGGCCATCAGCATCCATGGCCGAAATCAAGAGGTCGAAAAGCGTCCGCAGTTGGGCGGCTGAAAAGCCGGTCAAAAGAATGTCCATCTTGCAAGCATATCAGATGTTGGGGGAAAATGATACGCCCAGGCCAACCATTCACTTTCAGGGCGGTGCGCCTTGCTGTGTGCCGATATTTGCGCCCCGCAAAATGCCCAACCCCTCGGCATACGCGGCCGGCAGAATTCTCGACCTGACGATTGAGAAGAAATAGGATAGATGCATGAAAACAACGAACCGCGCCAAATATCTCGTTGCCGTAATCTTGGTCGTGCTGGCGGGTAGCGGCTTCGGGTTGTGGAAAAGTTTGCGGTCGGAAAAGCTGCCGCCGGGGTTTGCCTCCGGCAATGGACGCATCGAGGCGACCGAGGTGGACATGGCAGCCAAGCAGCCGGGGCGCGTCGCGGCGGTGTTGGTCATGGAGGGCGACATGGTTGAAGCGGGCCAGGTGCTCGCACAGATGGACGCGGACGTCCTTATGGCGCAACTCCACGAGGCGGAGGCTGGAAAACACCAATCCGAGGGGCAACGCAACGTCGCCGTGGCCATCGCCAGGCAGCGCGAGACCGAGCACACACTGGCGAAACAAAACCTCGATCGTTCATTACAACTCGCACAAGACAAGGTGATCGAGCAGAAGCAAGTGGATGCCGATGTGACCCAGGAACAATCCGCGAAGGCCGCGTGGGAGGCGGCAACGGCTCTGGTCAGCAGCGCTGATGCGGCCATCGAGGTCGCCACCGCAAAAATCGAGGTGGTCAAATCCGACCTCGCCGATGCGGTTCTTAAAAGCCCGTGCAGCGGGCGAGTTGAATACCGGTTGGTCGAGCCCGGAGAAGTCATTCCCGCCGGAGGGAAAGTCGTCACGCTGCTCGACATCACGGATGTTTACATGACGTTTTTCCTGCCCACCACCGCGGCGGGAAAAGTCGCGATTGGCGCGGACGCGCGGATTGTGCTCGATGCGCTGCCGGGCCTGCCGATTCCGGCGAAGGTGTCCTTCGTTTCGCCGACCGCGCAGTTCACGCCGAAGGAGGTCGAGACGCGCACCGAACGCGAGAAACTGATGTTTCGGGTGAAGGTGAGAATTGATCCCGAGCTGCTGAAACACTACGCCGCGCGTGTCAAGACCGGCCTGCCGGGCATGGGTTATGTCCAGCTCGACGCAACGGCGGCATGGCCCGAAGCGCTGAAAACGCGGGAGCAACGCGGCCTGCCGCTGCCGGCACCGGAGGAGTTGCGGTGAATTCGCCGCGGACAGGCGCGGCGCCGGCCGCACCGGTGGCGAATCTGGCCAGGTTGAGCCACCATTACGGAAAGACGGTGGCCTTGGAAGGCGTGGATCTCGCGGTGCCGTCCGGGTGCATGGTCGGTTTCTTCGGGCCGGACGGCGTTGGCAAATCCACGCTGCTGGCGATCATTGCCGGCGTGCGCAAGATCCAAAAAGGAAAAGTGGAAGTGCTCGGTGGCGACATGGCGCGCGCCGCGCATCGCCGCGCGGTCTGCCCCCGCATCGCCTACATGCCCCAAGGGCTGGGACGAAATTTGTATGCGACGCTCTCGGTCTTCGAGAATGTCGATTTCTTCGGGCGACTCTTTGGCCAAGCCAAGTCCGAACGGGCGGCGCGCATTGCGGAATTGCTCGAAAGCACCGGCTTGGCGCCGTTCGCGAACCGGCCCGCCGGCCAGCTTTCTGGGGGCATGAAGCAGAAGCTCGGACTTTGCTGCGCGCTGATTCATGATCCCGACCTGCTCATCCTCGACGAGCCGACGACCGGTGTTGATCCGCTGTCGCGCCGGCAGTTCTGGCAACTCATTGACCGCATCCGCACCCGCCGGAGCGGCATGAGCGTCCTGGTCTCCACGGCTTACATGGACGAGGCGCAAGGATTTGACTGGTTGGTGGGAATGGACGCCGGCAAGGTGTTGGCCACCGGCACGGCGGCTGAAATCAAGGCGAAGACGGGAACGCGCAGCCTTGAAGCGGCGTTCATCGCGCTGTTGCCCGAAGAAAAACGGCGCGGACATCACACGATCACGCTGCCTCCGCGCGGGGCCCGAAGTGGCGGCGACGCGGCGATCGAAGCGCAGGGACTCACCAAGAAATTCGGCGATTTCACCGCTGTGGATCATGTGAGTTTCCGCATTGAGCGCGGCGAAATTTTCGGGTTCCTTGGCTCGAATGGTTGCGGCAAGACGACGACAATGAAAATGATGGCCGGACTGCTGCCGGCCACCGGGGGCCAGGCCCGGCTCTTCGGCCGCGAGGTGGATGCCAAGGACATCGAAACCCGGCGGCGTGTCGGATTCATGTCGCAGGCGTTCTCGCTCTACGCCGAACTGACGGTGCGGCAAAACCTCGACCTGCACGCGCGGTTGTTTCATTTGCCGGCGGAGAGAATTGCCGCGCGAATCGCGGAGCTGGTGGACGAATTCGGGCTTGGCGATCACCCGGACGACCTCGCGGAGGACCTGCCGCTCGGCATCCGGCAGCGGCTTTCGCTGGCGGTGGCGGTGATCCACGAACCGGAGATGCTCATCCTCGACGAGCCGACATCCGGCGTGGATCCCGTGGCGCGGGATCAATTCTGGGAACTGCTCATCAAGCTGTCGCGCGAGCGCGGAGTCACCATTTTCATCTCCACGCATTTCATGAATGAGGCGGAGCGGTGCGACCGGATCTCGCTCATGCACGCGGGCAAGGTGCTCGCCTGCGACACGCCGGCCGCGCTCATCCGCGCCCGCGGCAAAAGCACGCTGGAGGAAACCTTCATCGCCTACCTGGAAGATGCGGCGCCGGAAGCCAGGCCTGCGGAGCGCGTGCCGGGGGCGGCCGCTCGTCCGGTCGCCGCGCCGGTGCGTGCGCGTGGGTTTAGCCCGCGCCGGCTGCTGGCCTACGCGAGCCGGGAAACGCTTGAGATCCGGCGCGACCCGATCCGCCTTGCCTTCGCCCTGCTCGGCCCGATGCTGCTGATGATCGTGCTGGGCTACGGGATTTCCTTCGATGTTGAACACCTGTCCTACGGCGCGCTCGACCGCGACCAGACGTTCGAGAGCCGCAGTTACCTCGAGAATTTTGCCGGCTCGCGCTACTTCCGCGAACGCCCGGTCATCCGCGATTACGACGAGCTGGATCGTCGTATGGCCAGCGGCGAATTGCGGGTGGCGGTGGAAATTCCGCCGGAATTTGCGAAGGATCTCAAGCGCGGGCGCAACCCGGAAGTGAATGTCTGGATTGACGGCGCGATGCCCTCGCGCGGCGAGACGATGCGCGGATACGTGCAGGGGCTGCATCAGTTGTATCTCCACCATCTGCCAAGGGGCGGCCCGACGACGACGGCGCCGGCCGGGATTCAGTTCCGCTACCGCTACAATCAGGATTTCAAGAGCATCTACGCGATGGTGCCGGGCGTCATCGCCATTCTGCTGATTTTTTTCCCGGCGATCCTGATGGCGGTGGGGGTGGTGCGGGAGAAAGAACTTGGCTCGATCACCAACTTGTATGCCACACCCGTCACGCGGCTGGAATTTCTTTTCGGCAAACAAATGCCCTATGCCGGTATCGGCATGCTCAACTTCTTTACGCTGGTCGTGATGGCGGTGTTTCTCTTCCAGGTGCCGCTGAAGGCCGGGTTGCTCCCGCTCACGATCGGCGCGCTGCTCTACGTGGTGGGCACCACCGGGATGGGCCTGCTCATTTCCGCCTTCACCAAAACGCAGCTCGCGGCGCTCTTCGCCACGGCCATTCTCACCGTGATGCCGGCCGTCCGGTTTTCCGGCTTCCTGACGCCGCCGTCCTCGTTGACTGGCAGTGCCGCCGTCATTGGGACGCTTTTTCCGAGCACCTATTTCATGAACATCAGCGTCGGAACTTTCACGAAGGCGATCGGGTTCACCACGCTGTCCGCCAGCTTCGCGGCGCTCGCGGCATTCATTCCCGTGTTCACGATCCTGAGCCTGGCGTTCCTTCGGAAGCAGGAGAAATAAAACCATGCGGCGCCTGCAAAACATATTCCGCCTTGGCATCAAGGAACTGCGCAGTTTGCGGCGCGACCCGGTGCTGTTGGTGCTCGTGGTTTACGCGTTCAGCTACGGAATTTACAGCGCGGCGACCGGCACCAGTTCCGAGTTGCGCAACGCCACCATCGCCGTTGTGGATGAAGATCACTCCCTGCTTTCCAGGCGGCTGACAGCGGCGTTTCTCGCGCCCTATTTCCGGGAGCCGCGGAAGATTTCTGCGGACGAGATTGACGACGCCATGGAAACCGGGCGCGACACGTTCGTCCTGGACATTCCGCCGGACTTCGAGCGCGATGTGCTGCGTGGCCGGCAGCCCCAACTGCAAGTGAACATTGATGCCACCGCCATGCTTCAGGCCGGTGCCGGAGCGCATTATATTCAGGGCATCGTGTCTGACGAGCTCAGTAAATTTGTCCGTCGCACGGATACGACTTCGCCGGCGGCGGCGCAACTGAACACGCGCATCAAGTTTAATCCCAACTTGACGAGCGCATGGTTCGTCAGCGTGATGGAACTCGTCAACAACGTCACCATGCTAGCCATGATCATCGCCGGCGGCGCGCTCATTCGAGAACGTGAACACGGCACGGTCGAGCATCTGCTGGTGATGCCGCTGCATCCGTATGAGATCATGCTGGCCAAAATCTGGGCCAACGGTCTCGTCATCCTGATCGGTGCGGCGTTTGGTTTGGGGCTGATGGTGCAGGAACTGCTCGGGGTGCCCATCGCCGGTTCTGTCCCGCTGTTTCTCGCGGGCACGGTTCTTTATCTGGCGTCGGCGACCTCGCTGGGAATCCTGCTGGCCACGATTGCGCGATCCATGCCGCAGTTTGGACTGCTCTTTATCCTGGTGGTGTTGCCGATGATTATTCTCTCCGGTGGCTATACGCCGCTGGAGTCAATGCCCGAGGGATTGCAGAGGTTCATGGAGGCGTTCCCCTCGACGCACTTTACCCGGTTCGCACAGGCGATTCTCTATCGTGGGGCCGGCTTCGACGTTGTGTGGCCGGACTTTGCCGCCGTGGCCGGCATCGGCGCGGTGTTCTTCATCGTGGCCCTCCTGCGATTCCGCCGGACCGTGACACTGACGCAATAAAAAATTTTGAACCGTGAGGACACCTGCTTCAGCAATTGTTGGCGATAGTGGTTTACCCCGACCTTGGCGGCTCGTTGCTGGGCCGGGGTTTTGAGTTGGAACTTATTAATTTTGCCCACGGCCAAACACTGCGTCAAAAAGTAATATCCTTGCCATATACAGGGCCTTGCCGGCAAAAAAGCCAGAGGCGTCAACCAAAAAGAATCTGCCGGGAAAATGCGAAAATGCTCAGAACCCCGGAAACATTGGCCGCGAGCACAATCTCAGCAAGAAGTTACGAAACCGCTGACTATCCGTTTGGATGAACGGGGAGCGGGTGGGCGATTGGCGACGTCCAGCCAGCGGCGGACAGGAGTTCCTGTATGCCGAATCGTGGCCCTCGTCCCCCGAACCGCAGATGGATGGACGATAACCTCACCCCGGCCCTCCCCATTTTGCTCCGCGGACTCCGCAAAACGCGGAGACACGCTCCCAGCGTTTCGATGACGTGCAACGTGGAGTGGTTCAGGGGCAAGGGGGGGCGCAAACGCAGTTGCCTGGCACGGGCCGGTGGCCTAATTTGGCGGGCATGAAGCCTATTGTCATCCGCGCAGCGCGTCCCCGTGTGGCGTTGCTGGTGGAATCCTCCCGGGCGTACGGGCGGGGGATCCTGTCCGGCGTGGCAAGATACATTCGCGAGCACGAGCCGTGGTCCATTTTCTACCAGGAGCTGAGCCTGTGCGACGAGACGCCGGACTGGTTCAAGAAATGGGAGGGCGAGGGGGTGATCACGCGGCTGGAGAACAATAACGTGGTGGGGTTGGTGCAGCGGCTGGGGGTGCCGGTGATTTACCTGCGCAAGGTGAAGGACACGGCGGGCATGCCGACGCTGCTCACGGACAACGCGGCGGCGGGCCAGATGTGTTGCGAGCATTTCAAGGAGCGGGGATTCCGACATTTTGGTTATTGCGGGTTCAACGGGGCGGATTATTCGGACGAGCGGTGCGCGGGTTTTGTGGAGAGCGTGGAGAAGCTGGGGTTGCGCTGCCATATCTTCAAGGAGGTGCGGTTGGTGGGCCGGGCCAAGACGGCGGGGTATGAGAACGAGGGGCTCAAGGACGCGCTGCCGGTGGCGAACTGGATCCGGGCGCTGCCCAAGCCGGTGGGCGTGATGGCGTGCAATGACATGCGCGGACAGCAACTGCTGAACGCCTGCCGCGCGCTGGGCGTGGCCGTGCCGGACGAGGTGGCGGTGATCGGCGTGGACAATGACGAGGTGCTGTGCACGCTGTCGGACCCGCCGCTGTCCAGCGTGGTGCCGGACACGGAGCGGATCGGCTATGAAACGGCGGCGCTGCTGGCGCGGATGATGCGGGGGGAAAAGGCGCCGGCGGAGCAGATTTTCATCCGGCCCAAGGCGGTGATCACGCGGAAGTCCACGGAGGTGCTGGCGGTGGAGGACCGGCAGATTGCGGCGGTGACGCGGTTCATCCGGGAGCATGCGTGCGAAGGCATTGACGTGAGTGACGTGCTGCGGGCGGTGCCGATGTCGCGGAGCACGCTGGACCGGCGGTTCATCGCGCTGATGAACTGTTCGCCCAAGGACGAGATCTTGCGGGTGCGGCTGAACCGGGCGAAGCAACTGCTGGCGGAGACGGATTTTCCGCTGCCGGTGATTGCGGAGAAAGTGGGGCTGGAGTACTCTGAATATCTCAGCCGGATTTTCAAGAAACGCGTGGGCCAGACGCCCTCGGAGTTTCGGGCGCGGGCGCTGTTGCAGACGGTGCGGGACCGGCTGCCCAACGGACTATCTTACATTCCGCCGGTGATAGGTTGAGGCTCGCGACTTAGTCTTTCAAGGACGTTCCCCCAGAAAGTGATGCCCCCGGCAGGCGGGCCGGATCTTTTTTGGCCCGCCGGGCTGGCGGGGTTTTTGGCGCGGTGACGAAAAAAGTCATTACATTTACCAAAAAGTGCCTTGGAAAGGCTTGAATTCATGCTAGTGTATGAGGAAATTACACATGAATCACCGCACCAGCTGCTTCTTGGCATGGCTTGCCGCGAAACCGGGACGACTTATCAGTCCGGGGCCGGCGGGGGTGAACTGACGAATTGCGGGCGAACAGTCAATTATCCATACGAACCGGCGATTTATCCATTCCTAAGATGAAAGCTTTGTGTGAGTCTAAAACCATGACCAAGAATCTCCCCGCCCCGGCGGCGTGTCGTGGTTTCACGTTGATCGAGCTGTTGGTGGTCATCGCCATCATTGCGATTCTTGCGGCCATGCTGCTTCCCGTTCTGGCCCGGGCCAAACTGAAAGCGACGGAATCAACGTGTCTGAGCAACCAGAAGCAGATGGGGTTGGCGCTTTTGATGTATGCGAATGACAACAACCAAAATCTGATCAATTTCACCCCGCCTTCGGGTAACGACGCGGATGGTTTTTGGGGATTGGAAGGCGGGGCCCCCGCGGATTGGACATCGCAGGCGTCGGCCTTGCTGGATGTTCAGACCAGCCTGAAGACGAACAATGTGCTCTTTCAATATGCTCCGAGTGTGGGAGTGTATCACTGCCCCGGTGATGTGCGCATCAATCTGCCAATCGGCACCGGTTCTAGTGTCGGCTGGGCTTACGACAGTTATGCAGTCACGGAAAATGTGGAGGCTTATGCAGGCTGGGGGCAAAGTTTTTCAAAAATAACGCAAATAAAGAGGACTTCCGACTGCATCAGTTTCGCGGAGCAAGCCGACACGCGGGGATATAATGAGGCAACATTTGCGATGAGCGTGAATGGCCCGCTCCCGCCAATCTCTTTTCAGTTTACAGACGTATTTGCCGTTTATCATGGCAATATCGGCACTTTTGCTTTTGCCGACGGGCATGCCGAACCGAGAAAATGGCTGGATCCAAATGTCATTGCCTGCGGACAAGCCTCACTCATGGCTGGTTCCACCCTATACGATTATCAGCAGGCGGCTTCCAGCCGACTTACCGCCCCCAACGGGCTGACCAGCCCTGACGCGGAATGGCTTATCCAGCACTGTGTCGCGCCAAACAATCCCTAGCCGGTGTCGAGTATTCGACCTCGAATATTCGGTCCCAACCCCAACCCACAACAAGAACAATCAGTCATGAAAAAAAGCATACTGTGTACAGTCGTTTTCAGTCTGTTCGCCGCCATCGTGCAGGCGCAGAATGAAAATGTAACCTGGCAAGCGCCCCAGAACATTACTGGAGCTTCCGACGTAAGCACGCTCGGAACCTATTTCGGTTCGTGGGCGCCCTATGATGGGAACGCCAACAACCTGCCGGTCAACGGCGTGAAATTTGAGGGAAACCCGGATCTGCCGGGCATGAACGTCAACTTTCCCAGTGGTGACCAAAGTGGCTATAATGGCTTCCATAATCCGGGCACTCCGAACGGCAACTACAATGACCTTTTGCAAACGGCAACTTATTGCGGCAGCGGTAATGGAACGATAGTGGTCACGTGGAGTGACGTGCCGGGACACACCTACTTGATCCAGCTTTGGGGGAATGACGGACGCGGACTGTTTCCCGGACGGAGTGAAACCGTCACCGGTGGAGCCAACACGTCCGCCGGGTTGGATATTGGCGATGCTCCCGGCCAATACGTCATCGGCACCTACGTGGCGGACAGTTCCGGCTCGGAAACGATTACGGTGGCCGGATCGGCCAGCGGTGACTCGCCCACGGTCAATCTTTTGTTGATTCGCGACATTACCGGGACAAACAGCACTATAACCTGGCAAACGCCCGTCAATATTTCGGGCGCGTCCGACGTGAATACGCAGGGGACCTATTTCGGTTCCTGGGCGCCCAATGATGGCAGCGCCAACACCCTGCCGGTTAACGGCGTGACCTTTCAGGGAAACTCGGACCTGCCGGGCCTGAACGTGATCTTTCCCGATAATGACCAAAACGGATATAATGGCTTCCATAATCCGGGCACCGCAAACGCCAACTACAATAGCCTCTTGCAGTCGGCCACTTATTGCGGCAACGGCAATGGAACGATCGAAATCAAATGGAGCAACATACCGGGGCACACCTATCTGGTCCAGGTATGGGCGAATGACGGACGCGGAATATTCCCCGGACGGAGTGAAACTGTCACCGGTGGAAACGGTGTAACCGACACGTCGGCCAGTTTGGATGATGGCGATGCTCCCGGCCAATACATCATCGGCACCTATGTGGCAGGCTTCGGCACGGAAACGATTACGGTGGCCGGGTCGGCGAATGGTGATTCGCCTATCATCAATCTCTTGCAGGTTCGCGATCTCACGGCGGCGGCGCCGGTTACCAATTACAAAAGCACTGTGCTTGCCGATGGTCCCCTGGGCTATTGGCCGCTGGATTTGACGGATGCCAATGCCGCCAACGGCATCGCCACCGATTTATCCGGCAACGGCAATGATGGAGATTACTATGGCATTAGCGCCTCAGGCAACTTGGTGGCCGGCCCGTCGCCCTATCTTGCGAACGCCGCGAGTTTTAATACCGCCGAGGTGGATCTGGGCTCCGGGACCAACCCGTTGCTGCTGGATTTCGGCGGCCCGATAACGATGGAAGCCTGGGTCCAGCCCGCCAGCCCAACGGTGGGAGGCTCCAGTCCGGCGGACATCCTGGCCAAAGGTTATGACGCGGATAATAATTATGATGAACTCGCGTTGAGAGCCACGGGTGGAAACTACTACGGCGGCACGTACAATGGCAGCGATAATGGAGGGAACGCCCAAGGCGGACAGGAGACTACGAATTGGGCGTATGTCGTTTCCACCTATGATGGAGCAAATTGGAATATGTATGTGAATGGCCAATTGGTTGGCCAGGCTGCGGACACGGTCGGCGCCATCGAATGGCAGGCCACGTGGGCGATTGGAAACGGCACGCTCAATGGCGATGGCAGATTGTTTCAAGGCAACCTTTGCCAGGTGGCCCTGTACAATTACGCCCTGACACCGGCCCAAGTATTGACCCATTATTACCAGGCGGAATTGGGTGGATCGCCGGCGACCGCCGCGCCGATTATTCTCAGCCAACCGCAGGCGCAAACCGGTTTCGTCAATGGTTCGATCACCTTCACAGTGGGAGCTGTCAGTGCCCTGGCGACGACCAATCAATGGTACAAGGGTGGTGTGCCCATCGCCGGACAGACCAACGCTGCTCTTGTCTTGAACAATCTGCAATTGAGCAGCGCCGGTAATTATACCGTGGTGGTCGGCAACGCCAACGGGAAGATTACCAGTGCGGTGGCGGTGCTCACGGTCGTCACCGGAAACAATCTCCGCTGGAATGACGGTGGCACCAGCGGGGTGTGGGACACCGATACCACCGCCAACTGGCTCAATCTAGCCAGCAGCCAGCAAACGGTTTTCAATGCCGGCGACGCCGTGTTGTTTGACGATACGCCCGGCAATTCGACGTCCATCAGCCTCAACACGAGTGTCTCACCGAGCGTAGTGACGGTGAATTCAAGCGTGAACAATTATACCTTCGGCGGTTCGAGCAGCTTGACGGGTTCCGGCGGCTTGGTCAAGGAAGGCGCCAGCACGCTGACGATTGTGAGCCCGGGAAATTTCACCGGTCCGGTTACGATTGGCGGCGGGGTGGTCTATGCGGGAAATTCGGCCTTCCAGAGTGTTTCCTCGTTGAGGGTCACGAATAATTCCACGCTGGATTTCGGCGGCAGCACGTACAACACCGGCCAGCCGGTCAGCGTTTCGGGCACGGGTGTGACCAATGAAGGCGCACTTTACAACAGCTTCAACGATGATCCCAACGAGGTCTTCAATATCACCCTGATTGGCAACACGACCTTCGGCGGCGCGCAGCGGTGGGATTTGGTTGCCGGCTCGACGATCAGCGGTCCGTATAAGCTGACGGTCAACTGGGCCAGTGGCGGTTATGGTGAATGGAACACGACGACCCTGGGCACAAACGTGGGTAACCTTGAACTGGCCTCCGGCAGCCTGGGTATCAAGAGCATGGGGGCGACCTTTGGCAACCCGGCCAACACCTTCACGGTTGATTCCGGGTGCCAGTTGGATTTCTGGACGGGCGATCCCGGATATGCAAAGAACTTCCATATCCTGAGTGGCGGCAAGATTCAGCTTCTCTCCGGCTTCACCAGTTTCAGCGGAAATTTCACCTTTGAGAATGGCTCGCAGTTCAACTCCTTCTACGGCAGCGGCGGCAATGAGATCGTGGGTGGAACCATCACGTTGAATGGAAACACGCACTTCGTGTTGGGCGATTCCGACTTTTTCTTCACCAATGTCATCAGCGGCGTCGGCGGTTTTGTCTGGGACGCCTATAATCATGAGATGATCCTCGAGGCGGCAAATACGTACTCGGGACCGACGGTCATCGGCGGCGGCCTGACCTTGGCGTTGAGCGGCAATGGTTCCATTGCTGACAGCACCCCGATCTTCTTTGGCGGTGGAACACCCGGCAATGTTTCATTGGATGTGAGCGGCCGCCCGGACGACACCTTGACCCTGGCCAGCGGCCAGACACTCGGCGGCAACGGCACCGTCAACGGCAAATTGGTCGTGTCAGCGGGCGCCACCATTGCTCCGGGCGGCACCAACATCATCTTGAACATGACTGAAGGCTCGAGCGTCACGGGCACCTTGGAGGCCAGCAATAACATCACGCTCGGCGGCAACACGGTCATGAAGTTGGACGGCTCGGGCGTGAGCGACGAAATCATCAGCGCCACCCGGATCAACTACGGCGGCACCCTCACCGTGGCCAATGTCAGCGGGTCGCCGCTGGTGGTGGGCAACAGTTTCCAACTGTTCAGCGCCCCCGCCTTGAGCGGCACATTCACCATCAGCCCCAGCATCCCGGGACCGGGACTGGCTTGGGACACATCGCAACTCACCGCAAATGGTTCGTTGAACGTCATTGCCGGATCGAGCCCGGCGATTAAGAATGTCCAGTACACTTCCGGCAAGTTGATCTTCAGTGGCACGGGTGGTTCGGCCAATGCCAATTATGTGGTGTATGCCAACACCAATTTGGCCACGGCGAATTGGGTTCCGGTGCAGACGAATGCATTTGACGGATCGGGCAACTTCAGTGTGACCAACGCCGTAAATGCCAATACACCGCAGACATTCTATCGCATCAAGTGATGAACGTAGGGCGCAGGGCGTGAACGAATAAAATCAACAGACATTCCAAGGAAACCAAACGGGCCGCTGGCTTGTTTAATTGAGCCGGCGGCCCGTTGGTAACCGTGTATGAGCAAAAAGCGGAAGCAAATAATGTGGTGGGCGGCGGCCATCTGGCTGGCGTGGCTGGGGTCGCCTTCGGCTGACGCTGCACCCGCTTTTCAGCAGAACGGCAATACGCTGGTAATGTCCAACGGCAATGTGCGGGTGGAATATCATTTGAATGCCGGCGACGCGAATTTTTACTGGGACAACTTGCTAAAAATATCGAACTTCTACAGTGGGGTTACGCTCAACACCGGGTATATCAAAGGCACCAGCTACAGCAGTTGGAGTTATGCCGTGATGGGCAGTAACCAGGTGGTGGTCACCGGAACTGGCGCGGGCTTGCCGGTCATGAACCAGTATTTCACCCTCGACCAGACCGACAGCTTTCTCGTCCAGGTTGGCGTTGCCGGCACCAATTTGAGCGTGAACTGGATGGGACCGGTGGTGGTGGATTCGACCGGCTGGGTAAACATTGGCATCACCAATGACAACCGCGCACTCGAGGTGCCTTTCGACAATGACGGGTTCGTCAGTTACAACGCGATGCCGATGAACAGCTCTGGCACCAGTTATGAAGTGGGCGCGTTTTATGACAATACCTCCCGCAATGGACTGGTGGTCGGCTCGGTCACGCATGACACCTGGAAGACCGGGGTGTTTTTTGTTGGCGCGAACAATAAATTGATGGCCATGAATGCCTACGGTGGCGCCACGACGCCGGCGGACGCGGCTAATGGGGTGCCCCATGGCTATGTCAGGGGAAACACTGTTTCATCGCCGATCATGTTTGTGGGTTTTGGCGCCGATTGGCGGGTGACGATGCAGAACTTTGCCGCCGAAAATACGAACTTTGCCCCCCGGCTGGCTTGGACGAATGGCGTGCCCTTCGGCTGGAACAGTTGGGGCGTCATTGCGCAGAACATCAGTTATGCCGACGCCATTGCCGTTTCGGATTACATTTACGTCAATCTGATGGGCGACAATTTCATAAATAATGGCACGGTTTATATCAATCTCGATTCTTATTGGAATAATTTGAGTCCCGCGCAGTTGAAAGATTTCGTCACTCATTGCCATGCCCATGGTCAGAAGGCGGGAATTTACTGGGGGCCATTTTGTGTTTTTCTGGGAGCGATCACCAATGAAACCTGGGCGGTCAACGGAGCCCCCAATTACACGTACAGCGACGTGATTTTGCGCGATACGAACGGAAACCCGTTGTCAGCCGACGGCGCGTATGCCTTGGATCCGACGCATCCGGGCACGCGGCAGAGCAT